>Ga0209758_1000126_pt1 | contig 189761 bp, 164 predicted proteins | sample AraplaMF_Col_mMF_FD_184258 | JGI IMG/M metagenome (GOLD analysis project Ga0209758, IMG submission 184258) | Arabidopsis root microbial communities from the University of North Carolina, USA - plate scrape MF_Col_mMF (SPAdes) (version 2) | ecosystem: Host-associated > Plants > Roots >...
CGGGTCGCGCAGGTACACCGCCGGTGCGTGGCCCATCACCTGCACGCCGTCGAAGGTCGGCGCGTAGTGATCGGCCGCGCGCTGCACCGCCGCGAACTCCGGCGTGTCGGGCAGCAGGTTCAGATGGCGGCGCGGATCGGGTGGGCCGATGAACGGCTCGTGGTTGGCCTCGATGCGGATCAGGCCCCCGTCGATTTCCGGATCACGCGGCGCATACAGTCGCACGCCCTCGTGCAGCAGCCCGGTCTCGTAGCTCGCGCGCAGCACGTTGTGCGGTACGCTGCCGTGGTACTGCACGGGGTCGGGCAGCGCCAGCAGCGCCTCCTGCAGCTCGGCATCCGAGCCCGAGCGCCTGACCAGGTCGACCAGCGCCGCGTCGGTCTTCATCGTGACGAAGTCCTCGGCCGGCGTGGCCCGCAGCACCTTGGCCGCCGCAGGCGTGAAGCGCGCGTCGTTGATGTGCAGCCGCGGCACGCGGGCAGCCTCACCCGGCCCCTGCGCCGGCGCATGGCCGCCGAGCTGCCGCCCGTACAGGTCCTGCGCACCCTGCCAGCGCGTGTAGAAGCCGAAGTGCGATTGCCCCAGGTGCTGCTGCGCGGCCAACGCGCCCGCCTCCGTCACGTCGCCGCCGCCGCCCTTGTCGCCCCACAAATGGCTCAGGTAGGTGTAGCCCTCGGGCACCTCGCCGCCCAGCCAGTGCGCGCCGTCGCCCGCCTCGCCGCGCCAGTTCGGCGTCAGCGCCGCGCCGGCGATGACCTGGCTCGTCGTCTGGCCATCCGCCGCGGTCTTCTCCTCGCGCACGCGCAGCACGTACTTCTGGCGCAGTTCGTCGACGATCTCGCCGACCTTCGCGTCGACGTCGACACCCGGCTCGCCAGCACCGTAGTGGTTGTCCGGCAGGCCCTCGTTGGCGGCGAACACCCGTTTTGCCAGCGCGTTCAGCTCGGGGTCGCTCAAGGAGCCGGGCTCGTGCAGCGTGGCGATCCGCGTCGCGCCGGTGATTTCCTTCGTCCGCGGATGACGCACCTCGGTGTTGACGAACACCACGGTCTCGCCCCGCGGCACCGCGCCGCCCAGGTAGCCGTTGAAGCCGTCGCCGTCATGCAGCGGCGGGCGCTGTTGCAGGTGCGGCGCGGTCAGCGTCGGCACCGTGCCCTCGTGCGCACCGACGGTGACCGGTTGCGCGAAGTTCGCTTCGGTCTCGCGCACCGGCCCGGGCGTGAACTCGCGCAGCTTGATCGAGTCGGCCGCGGTCGAGGCCGGCAGCGCGCCGTGCGCGTCCGGCTGCACGTGCCCGACGTCCAGCGTCAGCCGCCCGTCGTTGACGAAGCTGGCCACCACGTCCGGCGGGTTGTAGACGCTGCGCCCGCTCGCATCGGCCAGCGCCTGCAGGTAGTCGTCGCCGAGCCGGCACGACAGGATCACGATCGGCCCGTCCACCGAATTGTCCAGCCGCCGCGCCAGCTCGAACGGGCTCAGCACCGAACCGTCCTTGTCGACCAGCCAGTTGCTCGTGTAGTGCGTGCCGCTGACCGGGTCGCGCAGGTACACCGCCGGTGCGTGGCCCATCACCTGCACGCCGTCGAAGGTCGGCGCGTAGTGATCGGCCGCGCGCTGCACCGCCGCGAACTCCGGCGTGTCGGGCAGCAGGTTCAGCTGCCGCCGTGGATCCGGCGGGCCGATGAACGGTTCCTCGTTGGCGCGGATGCCCACCAGTCCGCCGTCCACCGCCGGGTCTTTCGGCGGATAGAGCCGCACGCCCTCGTGCAGCAGCGAGGTCTCGTAGCTCGCGCGCAGCACCTTGTGCGGCACGCTGCCGTGGAACTGCACCGGCTCGGGCAGCGCCAGCAAGGCCGCCTGCAGGCCGGCATCGGACGTCGAGCGCGACACCAGGTCGGCCAGCGTCGGCGGCAGCGCCGCCGCCTCGGCCTCGGGCAGCGCGCGCAGGATCTTCGCCGCATCCGGCGTGAAGCTCGCCTCGGTGATGTGCAGCCGCGGGATGCGCGCCGTCGCCGCCGGGGCGTCCGTCAGCGCATGGCCCCCGAGCCGCGGCCCGTACAGGCCCTGCGCGCCTTGCCAGCGCGTGTAGAACCCGAAGTGCGACTGCCCCAGGTGCTGCTGCGCCGCCAGGATCGCCGCCTCGGTGATGTCTCCGCCCGCGCCCTGCTTGCCCCACAGGTGGCTCAGGTAGGTGTAGCCCTCGGGCACCTCGCCGCCCAGCCAGTGCGCACCGTCGCCAGCCTCGCCGCGCCAGTTCGGCGTCAGCGCCGCGCCGGCGATCACCGCATCGCTGACCGGCACCCCGTTCGCGTCCTTCACCACCTGCTGCACCCGCACCAGGTGCAGCCCGCGCATCTCGTCGGCGATCTCGCGCACCATCGCGTCGCGGTCCACCGTCGGGTCGTCGGCGCGGTAGTGGTTGCCCGGCAGCGGCTTGTTCGCATCGAACACCTCGCCGGCCATGCGCATCAGCTCCGGCTCGCTCAACTCGCCCGGCCCGTGCAGCGTCGCCGTGCGCGTCGTCGTGTGCCCTTCCAGCTTCGGGTGCGGCTGGTCGGCGTTGACGAACACCAGCTCGCCGTCGCGCGGGCCCCAATAGCCCTGGAAACCCTGCTCTCCATGCACCGGCGGGCGCTGCTGCAGGTGCGGCGCGGTCAGCGTCGGCACCGTGCCCTCGTGCGCACCGACGGTCACCGGTTGCGCGAAGTTCGCTTCGGTCTCGCGCACCGGCCCGGGCGTGAACTCACGCAGCTTGATCGAGTCGGCCGCGGTCGAGGCCGGCAGCGCGCCGTGCGCGTCCGGCTGCACATGCCCGACGTCCAGCGTCAGCCGCCCGTCGTTGACGAAGCTGGCCACCACGTCCGGCGGGTTGTAGACGCTGCGCCCGCTCGCATCGGCCAGCGCCTGCAGGTAGTCGTCGCCGAGCCGGCACGACAGGATCACGATCGGCCCGTCCACCGAATTGTCCAGCCGCCGCGCCAGCTCGAACGGGCTCAGCACCGAACCGTCCTTGTCGACCAGCCAGTTGCTCGTGTAGTGCGTGCCGCTGACCGGGTCGCGCAGGTACACCGCCGGTGCGTGGCCCATCACCTGCACGCCGTCGAAGGTCGGCGCGTAGTGATCGGCCGCGCGCTGCACCGCCGCGAACTCCGGCGTGTCGGGCAGCAGGTTCAGCTGCCGCCGTGGATCCGGCGGGCCGATGAACGGTTCCTCGTTGGCGCGGATGCCCACCAGTCCGCCGTCCACCGCCGGGTCTTTCGGCGGATAGAGCCGCACGCCCTCGTGCAGCAGCGAGGTCTCGTAGCTCGCGCGCAGCACCTTGTGCGGCACGCTGCCGTGGAACTGCACCGGCTCGGGCAGCGCCAGCAAGGCCGCCTGCAGGCCGGCATCGGACGTCGAGCGCGACACCAGGTCGGCCAGCGTCGGCGGCAGCGCCGCCGCCTCGGCCTCGGGCAGCGCGCGCAGGATCTTCGCCGCATCCGGCGTGAAGCTCGCCTCGGTGATGTGCAGCCGCGGGATGCGCGCCGTCGCCGCCGGGGCGTCCGTCAGCGCATGGCCCCCGAGCCGCGGCCCGTACAGGCCCTGCGCGCCTTGCCAGCGCGTGTAGAACCCGAAGTGCGACTGCCCCAGGTGCTGCTGCGCCGCCAGGATCGCCGCCTCGGTGATGTCTCCGCCCGCGCCCTGCTTGCCCCACAGGTGGCTCAGGTAGGTGTAGCCCTCGGGCACCTCGCCGCCCAGCCAGTGCGCACCGTCGCCAGCCTCGCCGCGCCAGTTCGGCGTCAGCGCCGCGCCGGCGATCACCGCATCGCTGACCGGCACCCCGTTCGCGTCCTTCACCACCTGCTGCACCCGCACCAGGTGCAGCCCGCGCATCTCGTCGGCGATCTCGCGCACCATCGCGTCGCGGTCCACCGTCGGGTCGTCGGCGCGGTAGTGGTTGCCCGGCAGCGGCTTGTTCGCATCGAACACCTCGCCGGCCATGCGCATCAGCTCCGGCTCGCTCAACTCGCCCGGCCCGTGCAGCGTCGCCGTGCGCGTCGTCGTGTGCCCTTCCAGCTTCGGGTGCGGCTGGTCGGCGTTGACGAACACCAGCCGGCCCCCCGGCGCGTCGGCCCCGAGGTAGGCCTGGAACCCGTCGCCACCCGCCGGCGGCGCGCCCTCGTGCGGCGCATGCGTCCCCGGCGCCACGCGGTTCGCGAGGCGGCCTTCGCCGAACAGCGCGGCGGGCCCGCTCTCGCGCCGGCCGCCGGCCGGCACCCGCACCGGTTGCGTGCCGCTGCTGCTGGTGCCGCGCGCCGTGCTGCCGCGGCGCCGCGCCGCGCCCGGCGACGCAAACGCGCCGGCATCCACCAGCGTCGTGTCGCCGAGCATCGGGAACATGCCGAGCGCCTGCAGCTCGCTCGTCAGCGGCGCGGGGCGGAACGGCGCCAGCGCCGGCTCGGCCGGGCGCCCCGGCGTGCCGACGCGCGGGCGCGCGCCGGCCGGTCGCGTGCCCGCCGGCCGCGCGCGCGCGGGCCGCACGGCCGGGCCGCTGCGGTCCGGCAGGTGGGGCGCGGACGGGCCGTCGCCGTGACCGTCGACCCGCGTCGTCGCATGGCCGTCCGGCTCGGCATGGCCTGCGTTGTCGACCTCGGTACGCCGCGTGCCGCCCGTCTCGCTGCGCCGCGTCGACACCGGCGGCGGCCCGTCCACCGGCCCCGCATCGCCGGATTCGCCGGCACCGCCCTCGCCGCGCCGCCGGAACGGCGTCATCGCCGCATGGAAGCCGGCACTCATCGGCACCGCCATGCCGACCCCGAACACCGCCGAGGTGCCGGTGTTCTTCAGCACATTCAGCAAGCCGTTGCCGAAGCCGTCTTTCCAGGTCTCGTGCTGGGTCGCCGAATCGACGAAGCCGTAGGCGCCGCCACCGGCCGCGCCCCAGGTCACGCCATCCTTCAGCGTCGTGCCCAGCGTGTTGGGCAGCTCCGCCACGGCCTGCTTCGCGCCGGCCGCCTTGGTCGCCGCCGCCGTGAACGCCTCGTGGCGACCCGCGTACTCGGCGCTGTCGACGGCCGTGCCCTTCAGCACCTTGCCGGCGCGCGCGCTGGCCCGGGTCGCCAGCGCCGCCTCCTTGCTCAGCATGCCGGCGCGGCCCAGCGGCACGCCGGCCGTCGCGCCCTCGGCGGCGCCGATCAGCGCGTGCCGCATCACCTCGTTGCTGCCGACCTGCGGGTCCAGCGTCGCGTACACCGTGCCGGCGGTGGCCGCGCCCGCGAACGCGCCGACGATCACCGCCTCGACCGGCGTGAAGGTGCCGCCCGACAGGAACACGATCGGCAGCGTCACCGCCAGCACCGCGCCCTCGGCGATCAGGTTGGTGGTCGCATCCTTGTTGGCGATCAGGTTCTCGAGATTCACCTGCGACGCGTCGCCGAAGTGCTGCGCCTCGTCGAACTTGCCGTCCTTCAGCGCCTGCTGGCCGAGCGCGAGGTCGCGGTCGAGCAGCTCGGAATCGCTCTTGTAGTTGGTGTCCCACTGGAACACCATGTGCGCGTTGCGCTGGAAGCTGGTCATCCAGTCGCTGCCGTTCTGCCATTGCGACAGCGTGTTCATCACGCCGCCCTTCTCGACGTCGGCCCGCTGCTGCACGCGCAGCAGCAGCTCGGCGGCGGCGGCCTCCGGATCGCGCGTGTCGCGCGCACCCAGGTCGAAGTCCTGCTCGACCAGCTCGACGGTGTCGCGCCCGCCGGTCTCGTCGGCCAGCCGGCCGCGCAGGTCGGTGCCGAACTGCCGCTCGTACGACGCCGCGATGGCCTCGATCTCGGGCTTGCTCTTGCCGCCGATCACCTCGCGGATCAGGTCCTCGTCGGTGCCCATGCCGTCCATCGCCAGCTTCAGCCGGCGTGCGTCGTGGTCGGCCTGGAACTTGACCTGGCCTTCCTTGTCGGCCGCCTTCGGCGCCTCCAGCAGGTGCAGGATCTCGCCCTTCTCGGCCCCGCCCAGGTCGTCGGCCAGGCGGTCGTGCAACACCTTGCGCGCCGCCTCGACGCTCGGCACCGGGCCGGCCGCGTCCTTGGCATCCTGGCTCGCATAGCGGTCGAAGAAGCGCAGCGCGATCGCATCGATCTGCTCGGCCGACTTGTCCTTCAGGGTCGAGCGCAGCACGCCCTCGTCGGTGCCGGCGCCGTCGACCGCGCGGTACAGCTGCGTCGCATCCTGGTCGGCCTGCCAGTCCTGCTGGCCCTTCTTCGCGTCGGCCGATTCGCCGCCGGCCGGCTTGTGCAGCAGCGACAGCGTCACGTCGCGGTCGGCGCCGTCCATGCGGTCGTTGATCACGTCCTCCAGCTTGTCGCCGTACAGCCGCTGGTAGGCCTCGGAGATCATCTTGAGCTTGCCGGCATCGTCGTGCGTGCGCAGCACCTCGTGCACCGTGTCGACGTCGGCGTCCTTGCGGAACGGCAGCCAGTCGCCGGCCTGGTACAGCCCGATGTGCAGGCGGCCGGCCGCGGCCTCGGCGTCGCCGGGGGCCATCGCCGGCGCCGCGCCCGAGCCCGGCGCGGCGGCCGGCGGCGGCGCCGCGAACAGGCCGCGCGCGCGCACCATCGCGTCGTCGTTGAAGCCGGCCTCGTCCTTGAACTCGCTGAGCAGGTAGGCCGACGGGTCCTTCTTCTGCTCGTCGTTGCCGTAGCGCTGCGCATAGGCCTCGGCCACCGCCTGGCGGTGCTCGTAGGGCGTCTTCTCCAGCAGCTGCAGCACGCGGTCGTCGCTGCCGAACACGCCGTGCACCTCGGCATGGATGCGCACCGCGTCGGACGCGACGTTGAGCACCGGCGCCTTGTCGTCGGCGCGCGTGCCGCCCTGCAGCAAGGCCTTGACGTGGTCCAGGTCCTCGCCGCTCATCTCCTGCGTCAGGTCGTGGTCCAGGTCGCGGTCGTACTCCTTCTTGTAGACGTCGCGCAGCTTCTGGATGTCCTCCGCGGTGCGCGGCTCCAGCGTCTTGAACACCGCGTCCTCGTCGGTGCCCCAGCCCGAGCCGCTGATGTGCATGCCGAGGAAGGACCCGCCTTCGCGCCAGGTCGCCTTGGCCAGCGCACTCGCATCGGCGATCGCCTGCTCGTCGGTGTAGCTGGGCTTGTCGCCGAGTGCCTCGTTCGGGTCCGGCGCCTTCGGCGCCGGGTCGCCCAGCTGCACGTGCTGCAGCTTGTCGTCCAGGAACTGGATGTAGCGTTTTTCCTCGTCGCTCACGCCGTCCGATTCGCTGCCCAGGCGCGCCTTGGCCTTCTCGAGCAGCGCCCGGCCGTCGGCGCCGCGCGCCAGGTCGTTCATCGACGCGCTGCCCAGCCCGCGGTAGAAGCCGCGCGCCAGGTCGTCGCGGTTGGTCTTGTCGAGCCCGGCCTCGGCCCGGTCGTACAGGCCCTTGGCCATCGTCGCGTCGTAGCGCGCGACGTGCGCGATCGCCGTGCCGCGGCCTTCGTGGTCCTGCACGTTGAACTTCTGCTGCATGCGCTCGGCCAGGCGCTGCTGCACCTGCGTGCTCAGGCGCTGCCACTGCGCCTTGTCGTTCTGCTGCAGCAGGTTCGACAGCGCCGCGACGCCTTCCCAGTTCTGCTGGTCCAGCAGCTGGTCGACCGCCGCGTTCGCCTGCTCGTCGTTGACGTGCAGCGGCTGCTGGCCTCCGCCGGGGCCCGAGGCCGGGCCATTCGCGTTCGAGGACGTGTCCTGCGGGAGCTGCAGGACCTGGGGCGCGCCGGAAGAGGTGTAGACGATCATGGGGCTGTCCTTCAGCGCGGACGCACGTCCTGGTTGACGAAGCCGCGCTGCTCCACCCAGCTGTTGATCTGGATGTTCTGGTCGAGGTAGTTGGCGTGGGCGAAGCGCGGCTGCGCGATCACGTTGGTCCACAGCTTCTGCAGCGCCTCGGCGCGCTGGGCAGGCGTGGTCGGCTGGTCGCTGATCTTGGCGTAGCCGTTGCCGCGGCCGACGTACATCGCCATGAACATCATGGCCTGCCCGCCCTGGTAGGCATCGCCGATCTTCTGCGCGCCGTTCTCGCCGCGCAGGCCGTTCTGCAACGCCTTCAGGAACACCGGGTCGTCGATCGCCTTGTCGAGCACCAGGGTCTGCGCATTGCGGTTCTCGTCGTCGTCCAGCGACTGCACCTTGGTGTCCTTGAGCGTGCGGAAGCCGGCGTCGTTGACCAGCTCCTTCGCCGCGCCCGCACCCGCCTTGTCGGCCAGCTGCAGCGCCTTGACCTGGTGCTCCTTGCCCAGGTCCTTGAAGCCGTCGGACTGCAGCAGCTGGCCGAGCTGCTCCACCTGCTTCGCGTCCTTGTCCTTCGCGTCCTTCGCGACGGCCTGGTTGAAGCTGCCGACGAAGCCGCGCTGCACGTCGGGGTCCAGTCCCTTGAACTGCGCGTCGAACTGCGGGTTCTTGCCCCGCATGTCGTCCCATGCGCCCTGGTTCTTCGGGTCGAGGCCGAGCTTCTGCACGTCGGTGCCGGGCGGCGGCGCCTCGGTGGTCGGCGGCGGCGCGCCGCCCTCGGGCTTGTTGAGGTCGATCTTGAACTTGTCCTGCGCGTAGATCAGGTCCAGGTCGCGCCCGGATTTCTGGTCGCCCTGGTAGGTGGACGGCAGGTGGCCGTCGTCGCTGCCCTTCTTGAACCCCTGCGACACCGCGTTGTCGCGCAGCTTGCCGAAGATGACCTCGACGCTGTTCGTCTTCTGCATGTTCGCGTTGAGTTCCTTGTTGATGTCCTGGGCCATGTTCCACAGGCCCTCGTCGCCGCTCGGGCCGACGGTGATCTCGGTCTGCTCGCCGGTGCGCACCTTGGCCAGCGGGTCGGCCGGCGGCGGCGGCGCGGGCGTCTGGGTCACGGGCGGCGGGGCATCTAGGAACAAAGCCATGGTTCTCTCCTGGTTGGTGAAACGTCAAGCCATCTCGCCGCCCTCGGCCCAGCGCAGCAGGCGCGCCACCGCGGGGTACAGCGCTCGGGGAATGGGCCGGTCGATCGGCACCTCGTCGAGCAGGCGCGCGGCCAGGCCGGGATCGGCCTGCACCGGCACCAGGTGCTCGCCGGCCAGCGCGACGATCTGCGCCGCCAGCTCGCCGGTGCCGCGCGCGACGACGCGCGGCAGGTCCTTCGGGCCGAGGTACTGCAGCGCCACCGCCGCACCCTGCGCGCGGATCACGGCCGATGCGCTGCGCACCCGGTCGGACAGGCTGTAGTACACCGCCTCGAAATGCTCCGAGCGGCGCCGCGCACGGTGCGACGGGTCGCCCTGCATGTCCTTGTATTCGCGGCGCACCTCGTCGATCGACATGCGCAGGCTCTTGATGAACTCGTAGTGCTGCGTCGCGTAGTCGACGCCGGCCATCACCGCGTAGATCACCGCGGCCCAGGCGAAGGTCACCAGCACCAGGCGCGCGCCGACGCTGATCATCGACGCCGGCGTCGCGTAGCCGAGGCGGATCGCCGTCTCGACGCCGCCGCGCACCACCACGAAGATCAGACCCGCCAGCAGCAGCGTCTTGACGATCATCTTCAGCAGGTTGACGAGGTTGCGCGTCGAGAAGATGCGCTGGAAGCCCTTGGCCGGGTTCATGCGGCTGACGTCGGGCACAAGGCGGCTCCAGGCCATCAGCCCGCCGACCTGGAAGAACGAGCCGGCGACGCCGGCCAGCGCGGCCAGCACCGCGATGCCGGCCACGGCGGCCACCAGCACCCGCGCGGTGTGCAGCAGCAGCTCGGGGAAACGCTCGTCGGGCCGCGTCAGCAGCCGCGCGCTGGTGGCGTGGTCCCACAGGTCGCGCAGCAGGCCGAGCAGCGTCGGCCCGCACATCCACAGGCCGGCCAGCACGACGACGAACACCGCGGTCGACGCGACGTCGGCGCTGTGCACCACCTCGCCGCGCTGGCGCGCATCGCGCAGGCGCTTGGTGGTCGGCGGCTGGTTCTTCTCAGCCACCGCGTCGCCCTCCGAGCGTGAGCCGCAGGTACTCGAGCACGCCGTTGTCCGGCCGCAGGAACTGCTGCAGCGACTCGTAGACGAAGTGCAGGAACAGCAGCATCATCAGCGTCGCCATCAGCCCCTTCAGCGGCTGGATCGCGGTGAACACGTTGAGCTGCGGCGCGGCGCGGCCGATCAGCCCGGCACCCAGCTCCACCAGCAGCAGCACCACGATCACCGGCGCAGCCAGCTTGACGATCCACTCGAACAGCGTGTCGCCCTGGCGGATCGCGAATTGCTCCAGCACGTTGCCCAGGTCCGGGAAGAACGAGGCCACCGGCCACAGCCGGTACGAATCGATGACGACGCCGATCATCGCGAGCAGCCCGCCGCCGACGACGAACAGCGAGATCGCGAGCCAGCCGAGGAACTCGCCGGTGGGCCCGTTCTCGTGGCCGGCGGCCGGGTCGAAGAACGAGGCGTTGCCGGAGCCGGTCTGGAAATCGATCAGGTCGCCCACGCTCTGGATGGCCCAGATGAAGATGCCGAAGCCCATGCCGAGCAGCAGGCCGATCAACGCCTCCTTGCCGGAGATCAGCAACCAGCGGGTCAGCGTGAAGCTGCCCATCTCGCCGGCCACCGGCGACATGAACAGCGCCAGCATCAGGATCAGCCCGCTGCGCACCCAGCCGGTCAGCATCTGGCCCGACAGGAAGGGCACGACCGCGAACATCGCGAGCAGGCGCGGCAGGGTCAATGCCACCGCGGTGAACAGCTTCTCGATCGCGGCGAGTTCAGTCGGCATGTCCGTCATGCCATCTCCCGCCGCCGCGCATCCCAGGCCTGGGTGCCGGTTTCCTCGAGCGCGTCCTCGATGCGCAGCTCGACGATGCGCAGCTGCTCGCGGCGGCGCCGCTGCTGCATCTTGCAGGCCTGCTCCAGCTCGGCATCGGCCTTCAGCAGCGCACGCCGCGCCTGCGCCAGCACCGCCTGCTGCTGCGCGAAGCGGCGCTGCGCCTGCACCAGCGCCTGCGCACGGGCCGCGATGCGCGCGCCGAGCGCGCCATGCCACGCGCCCGACTGGCGCAGCGCCTCGACGCTCGCACCGCCGCCCGACACGCTGTCGCGCAGCGCCTGCGCATGCGCGCTGCGCGCGGCCAGCTGGGCGCGCCAGTCGGCCTCGGCCTGCTGCACCTGCTGCGCGCAGGCCGCGGCCACGCGCTGCTCCTGCTGCATGCCGGCCCGGGCGGCGTCGCGCCGGCGCTCGCGCACGCCGATCAGCAACTGCCAGTCGATCATCGCGGTCGCCATCGCACGCTCCTCAGCGGTTGGAGGCCAGCCGCTGCATCAGCGCCAGCGTCTGGTCGAAACCCTCGCGCTGGCCGGGGCCCTGCGCGAGGAACTGGTCGATCTCGTCGTGCCGGCGGATCGCCAGGTCGCCGAGCGCATCGCTGCCGGGCTTGTATTCGCCGATCTGCACCAGCAGCTCCAACGCCTGCCAGCGCGCCATCAGCGAGCGCAGCTGGCCGGCCGCGGCCATGTGCTCGCGCGTCACCACCGACGGCATCACGCGGCTCAGGCTGGCCGACACGTCGATGGCCGGGTAGTGGTTGGCCGACGCGAGCTTGCGCGACAGCACGATGTGGCCGTCGAGGATGGAACGCACCTCCTCGGCGATCGGGTCGTTCTCTTCGTCGCCCTCGGTCAGCACGGTGTAGACGGCGGTGATCGAGCCGCGCTCGCCCTGGCCGGCCCGTTCGAGCAGCTGCGGCAGCATCGAGAAGATCGACGGCGGGAAGCTGCGCCGCGTCGGCGGCTCGCCGCTGGCGAGACCAATCTCGCGCTGCGCGCGCGCGAAGCGCGTCAGCGAATCGACCAGCAGCAGCACGCGCAGCCCCTGGTCGCGGAAGTGCTCGGCGATGGTGGTCGCGACGTGGGCCGAGCGCACCCGCTCCATCGCCGGCCGGTCCGAGGTGGACACCACCATCACGGTCTTCGCCAGCCCTTCGGCGCCCAGGCTGCCGGTGATGAACTCCTGCACCTCGCGGCCGCGCTCGCCGATCAGCGCGACCACGTTGACGTCGGCGGTCGAGCCGCGCGCCAGCATGCCCAGCAGCGTGCTCTTGCCGACGCCGGGCGGCGAGAACACGCCCACGCGCTGGCCTTCGCCGAGCGTCAGCAGCCCGTCGATCACGCGCAGGCCGGTGGCGAGCGGGCGGTCCACCGGGCGGCGGCGCAGCGGGTTGACCGGTTCGCGCAGCACCGGCATGCGCGGGCCGGGCGGCAGCGCGCCGCGCTCGTCGATCGGCTGGCCCAGCGCGTCGAGCACGCGGCCCAGCAGCGCCGTGCCGACCGGGCAGGCGTGGCCGCGGCCCGAGGGCACGACCTCGGTCTGCACCGACAGCCCGGCGGTCGAGCCGAGCGGCGTGAGCAGCGCGACGTTGTTGCGGAAACCGACGACCTCGGCCGGCACCGCCGGCTGGCCCGGCGTGACCAGCTCGCACAGTTCGCCGAGCTGCGCGCGCAGGCCGGTGGCATGGATCAGCGTGCCGACCGCCTGGCTGACGCGCCCGCGCACGCCCAGCGGCGTGAACTGGCCGAAGCTGCGCGCGATGTCGTCGACGACGTCGTTGACGTCCATCAGTGCAGCTCCTTCGCGCCCGGCGCGTTAGCGGCCAGCACGCCGCTGCGCTCGACCGCGGCGCGGAAGGCCTCGATCTGCGCATCCATGCCGATCGCGAGCGTCCCGGAGGCGGTCTGCAGCACGCAGGCGTCGTCGCCCAGCGAGCTGTCGGGCACGATGGTCAGGCGCGCGTTCCAGCCGCTGTCGGCGCCCAGGCGTTCGAGCGCGCGGCGCAGGTGCGCTTCCTGGCGCAGCGCGACGCGCACGGTGATGAAGGGCTCCTCGCGGATCAGCGTGTCCACGCGCTGCAGCGCCGCCGCCAGCAACTCGGCCGGGTCGGCCTGGGCGACGAACTGTTCCACCGCGTGCGCGACGATGCGCGCCATCGCGCCGCGCAGCGTCTGCAGCTGGCGCTCGGCGGCCAGCGCCTCGCTGACCATGTGGCGCGCCGCTTCGGAGCGCGCGCGCTCCAGGCCCTCGTCGTAGCCGCGCTGGCGCGCCGCCTCGGCCTCGTCGACGGCGCGGCCGAGGATGCGGCGCGCCTCTTCGCCGGCGACCTCGACGACCGACGAGGCGTCGAGCAGCGCCGAGTACTCGGCCTCCTTCAGCACCTTGCGTTCGCTGAGCATCAGCAGGTGCTCGGAGGTGATCAGAAAAGCCAGTCCCATTGCGGCAACCTTTCGGGGACGATGCACAGCAGCATCAGTTCTTCGACCTGGGCGCGCTGCACGGCGCTGAGGGTGGGCAGGCGCAGGCGCGACAGCCGGTGCGGCAGCTTGCGGCGCACGCGCTCGAGCGTGTCGGCGCCCTCGGCGGCGACGGTGCCCAGCAGCAGCCGGTAGCCGCGCCCGACGACGGTGCGGCCGGCGCCCCAGGGGTGTTGTTCGAGCGGCTGCGGGTCCATGCGCAGCGCGGTCAGGCGCGGCGCGCGTTCGCGCACGAAGTCTTCGACGTCGTCGCCGTAGCGCGCCGCCTGGCGGCGCATCTGCGTGCCGACCGCGCCGCGCTGCAGCAGCAGCGGCGCGTGTGCGCACCAGCCGGTCAGCGCGGCCAGCAGGCGCAGCGACGGGCCGTCGACCAGCGCGAGCCGCTTGGTGCGCGATTCGAAGCGGTAGTCGGCCTCGCGCCCGAGGCCGTCGCGGCTGCGCAGCAGCTCGCCCAGCACGCCGCGGCCGCCGCGGCCGAGCGCCGCGGTGCGGCGGTGCCGCTGCGGCCACTGCGGCGGCAGCCAGCTCGGATGCAGCTCGTCCTCGGGGTGCAGGTGCAGCCGCATGGCCAGGCGCACGATGGCCATGTCGTCGCGGGGTGCGGATTCGGTGTCCATCGCGGGACCTCAGCGCCGCGCCACGCGGCGCAGCCAGCTGCGCCAGTCGACGCCTTCGCGGCGCAGCAGCGACGGCAGCACCAGCACGCAGATCGCGGCCATCGCGAGCAGGATCACGAGGATGAAGGCCGTCTGCGGCGGCAGGCCGCCGAGCAGCGACAGGTTGGGCGCGGCGTCGGCTCCGGCGGCGGGCAAGGGCCCGGCGCGTTTCGCCTCGAACAGCGACAGCGAGACCTGCTCGTGCGTCAGGCCTTCGATGCTGTGCGCGACCATGTCCTTCACCGCAGGCGCCAGCAGGCGCAGGTCGACGTCGGGCCGGTGCTTGATGAAGACGGCCGCCGACGAAGGCCGGATCTTGTCGCTCAGCGGATCGTTGGCCGGGATGACCACGTGCACGCGCGCGGCGATGACGCCGTCGACGGTGCGCAGCGTCTGCGACAGCTCCTGCGACACCGCGTAGATGTAGCGCATGCGCTCCTCGGCCGGCGTCGAGACCAGGCCCTGCTTCTGGAACACGTCGCCCATGCTGGCGTAGCGGTCGTGCGGCAGGCCCTGCGCGCGCAGCACCTCCAGCGCCGTGGGCAGCCGCCCTTCGTCGACCCGCACCAGCCAGGCGCCGGCCTGGCTGCTGCCGCCGCCGGCGCCGTCGGCGCGCGTCTTCTCGGCGGCTATGCCGTCGGTCGACAGCGCCGCGACGATCTCGTTGGCTTCCTGTTCGGTGAGGCCGGAGTAGAGGTCGACCTTGCAGCCGCCGAGCGCGACGGCCCATGCGAGGACGACCCAGCGCAGAACCTGCAGCCGCTTCATCGCGGTCACCCTTGGTTCTTCAGCAGGCCGCCGAAGAGCGACGTCGTCGCCCCCGCCAGGCCGGTCGCGATGTGCAGCTTCGTGAACATCGCATGCGCCTGCATCGAGTGGTCCGTCATCACGACCATGGTCTTCAGCGGATCGCGCAGGTCGATCGACTCCAGCATGCCGCGCCGCAACTCGTCGAGCGTCTTCTCCTGCCCGCCGCCGAGCTTCACCGCCACCGCCATCGCCGCGTCGCGGAACGCGCTCGGCGGGCTCACGGCCACCGGCACCGGCGGCAGGTTCTGCATCATGTTGGCGAACATGCGCGTCTCGCCGGCGTCCAGCGGCGGCGCCTGCACCTGCGGCGCCTGCTGCAGCGCCGCGATCTCGGCGCCCGCGCCCGCGGTGGCCATCGGATCGGTCATGTCACACCTCCTGGAAGATTCGTTGGGGGCCGCGCGGCGCCACCCCTGCAGCGCCGCGCGGCCAAGGGCCTGGTCGGCGTCAGTTCGCTTTCGCGGCGTCCTTGACGTTGTTGCCGACCGCCTTGCCCACCTCGCCGCCGGCGGCGCTGGCGCCGTTGACGGTGTGGGTGGTCGCGGCCATGCCCTGGATCGCCGTGTTCGCCGTCATGCTGGCGGTCATCAGGCGGGCGTTGTCGGCCTGCGCCTGTTGCATCTGGGCGATCGAGTCGTTGACTGCACTGGTGCTCATGGATCTCTCCTGTGGATGTTGGTTGGATGCGGCCGTGGAACGGAGAACCCGCGCGTCGGCCATCTGCGCAGGACCTGGGGAAGAAGCGTCAGGGCGGCGCGCGCCCGGGCGGCGGCGGGCCGCCGGTGATCACGAGGTGGTCGTCCTCGATGCGCGTCAGCTCGGCGCCCGAGCGCAGCAGCGAGCCTTCGTAGTAGCGGCTGCCGTTGGCGAGCTGGATGTAGCGCAGCCCGCGGCCATCGTCGGTGATGCCCACCATGCGTGCCGGCAGCACGCCCTGCCAGTTGGCCCAGCGCGCCCGCTGGTCGGCCTCGGCGTCGCGCTCGGCCTGCGGCCGCGGCCGCACCGCCAGCTTGTCGGAGACCACCACCGCCGGCTGCAGGTCGTCGGCCAGGCGGCGGATCTTCTGCCGCACCGCCTCGTCCTCCACCGTGCCCGACACCACCAGCCGGCCGCGCCCGCCGTAGGCCACCGAGACGCCCGGGTCGCCGATGAAGCGGCGCGCCTGCTCGACCATGTCGTCGACCGCCTGCACGTTGACCGCCACGCGCTTGCCGAACGGCGCCATCGCGCGCACCAGCCCGGCCTTGCGCTCGCGCGATTCGACCTGCCCCTTCAGGCTGAACTGCCCGCTCGGCTCGACCACCACGTCGACCTCGGGATAGGCGCCGAGCTGCCGCTGCACCGCCTGCAGCGTCGGCGCACCCGCGTCCGCGGCGCTGCCGCCGCGCTGCATCGCCAGCACCAGCAGCGCGCACAGGCCGAGCAGGCCCGCGGCCACGCCGGCCCGCCAGCCGATGCCGCTGCCGCGCGCAGCCGGCGGCGGCTCGTCGATCACGCTGCCGTCGCCCGGCAGGATGCTGTCGGCCCACTCGCTGCCGGCCTCGTCGTCGCCATTCGTGCCGGCATACAACCGGTCGACCTGCAGCTCGGTCTGGCCGACCGCGATCACGTCGCCCGCCACCAGGCTGCGCCGCTGCGGCCGGATCTCGTCGCCGTTCAGCCGCGCCGCGGCGGCACCGATGCGCTGCACCGACACCACCAGCTCGCCGACCGTGAACAGCAGGTGGCGCGGCAGCACCTCGCCGCCCGGCAGCATCAGGTCGCAATCGGGTGCGGAACCCAGCAGGTTGGCCCCGCGCCGCAGCGCCACCGTGCGGCCCTTCATCGGCCCGGTCAGGAAGCGCAGGCACCACGACGGCGCAGCCTCGGCGTGCGGCGCGACGCCGCTCGCGAACGGGCGCGGCGCGGTCGACACCGGCATCGGCGTCGGGGCCGATCCCGGCTCCTGCAGCAGCGCCTCGGGGGCATGCACGGCGGCGTTCATGCTCAGTCGCTCCTTTCGGCCGCACCGACCGTCGCGCCCGAGGGCTGCACCAGCCGCGGGGTCAGCAGGTAGAAGCGCTCCATGTTGAGCTGCTTCTTCTCGGTCACCTGGAACAGCTTGCCGATCACCGGGATGCTGGACAGCAGCGGCACGCCCGAGGTGACGCTGCTCTTCTCTTCGGTGGTGTAGCCGGCGATCAGCAGGCTGGTGCCTTCGTCGACCAGCGCCTGCGTGTTGACCGCGCGGCGCCGCACGATCGGGATCTGGTCGACGGTGCCGGCGCCGATGTCGCCGTCCTCGATGTCGATCGACATCATCACGCCGCGCCCGCTGTTCTCGTCGACGATCAGCGGCGTCACGCGCACCGCGGTGCCGGTGTTGACCTTGTACAGGCTCGAGTCCTGGAAGCCGCCGACGCGCACGTAGAACTCGCTGCGGTTCTCGAGCAGCGCCTCGCTGTTGTCCAGCGTCATCACCTTCGGCCGCGCCACCATGTTGGCGTTGCCCTTCTGCGCCAGCGCATAGACGCGCGCCAGCAGGTAGTTGCGCGTCTCGTGGCCGATGGCCGCGGTGAACAGGGCGCCCAGCGGCGTCAGCGGCGTGCGGCCGTCGGCAGCGACGCCCGCCACCTGGCCGGCCTCGGTGCTGGCGCTGTTCCAGTTCAGCGCCGGGCGGTCGCCCTGCCCGGTCTGGAAATCGAGCCGCTTGCCGTGCGCGCGCCAGTCGACGCCCAGGCTGTTCAGCGAATCGGAGCTGACGTCCATGATCGTCACCTCGATCTCGACCAGCCGCGGCTTCACGTCCATCGCCGCCACCAGCTTCTCGTAGCGCGCCATGCGGTCGGGCATGTCGCGCACCAGCACCGCGTTCATGCGCGTGTCGGCATGGAACTGCGGCAGCTCGCCGCCGCCGAAGGCACCGCTGTCGCTCGATCCGTCGGCGCCGGCCGGCCCGGTCATCTCGAGCTTCGGCGCCTCGACCGACTCGCCGGTGCTGAGCTTGATCTGCCGGTTCGCGCCCAGCGTGAACGGCATGCCGGTGCCGGCGCGCCCGGCCGCGGCCGCGCCGAAGCCCGAGCTCTTGCCGAACAGGCTGCGCAGCACGCTGGTGACGCCGGGGATGCTGACCTGGCCGCCCGAGCGGTGCACCTTGAAGTCGGCCGCCCATGCGTACTTGAGCGGGAAGACGCGGATCTCGGCGCTGTCGACGAGCGCGGTGCGCTGGTCGACCAGGCGCACCGTCTGCCGCACCATCTCGACGTAGCGCTTCGGGCCGGAGACGAACACGCTGCCCTCGCGCTCGCTGACGCTGAGCGGGAAGCGGCCGTCGGCGATCTTCAGCCGCGCCAGCGTGTCGGCGATGCGCGACGCGTTGCCGGGCGAGATCGGCAGCACCTCGCTGCGCGCGTCCGACGCCAGGTCGACGTAGAGGAAGGCGCCGTCGTAGTACCAGGTCAGGCCGTTGGCCGAGCACACGCTGTTCAGCACATTGCGCGCCGACTCGGTGCCGCTGAGCACGAACTTGCCGCTGATCGAGCCGCCGATCTTCGGGTCGATGACGGCCGTGACTCCCTGCGACGCGGCGAGCTCGCGCAGGAAGTCGGGCAGCGACTTCTCGCTTGCCTCCAGGCGCACCGCGCGGCCGCGCGCCGGCAGGTCGGCGGCGCGCGCGGCGGGCACCAGCTGCAGCAGCAGCGACAGCACGGCAAGGGCGGCAACGACGAGGGTTCGGGTCATGGCAGGGTGGTCACGGTGTGGAAGGCGCGCTCGGCGAAGCGCATCACGTCGCGGCCCAGCCAGCCCGCGCTCAACACGATGGCCAGCAGCACGGCGATGAGCCGCACCGACTGGCCGATGCTCTGGTCCTGCACCTGCGTCACCGCCTGCAGCACCGCCACCACCAGCGAGGTGATGGTGGCCACCGCGACCACCGGCAGGCTCACCAGCAGCACGATCAGCAGGCCTTCGCGCGTCAGGTCGAGCAGGTTTTGCGGGGTCATGCCGCAGCCTCCTTCGGGTCGGTGATCCAGCCCATCGGCTGCAGCGTCACGTCCTCGTCGACCTCCTGGTACGACAGCACCGGCAGCGACGGCGCCACCGGCTCGATCAGCGTCTTGAAGTAGCGCCGCACGTCGGAGGCGGCCAGCGCGACGACGCGGCCCGAGTGGCTGCCGGCCAGCCGGCGCACCTGCTCGCGCACGTCCTGGCTGACGGCCGGGTCGAGCAGCAGCAGGTTGCCGCGCGGCGTGCGCTCGATCGACTGGCGCACCCGCTCCATCAGGCTCGACTCGATCAGGATCGCCGGCAACTCGCGGCGCGGGCCGACGTGGCGGCTGGTGATGTAGCGGCCCATGTCGATGCGCACCAGCTCGGTCAGCGCGATGTTGTCGGGCTCCTTCTGCGCCCAGTTCACCAGGCTCTCGAAGATGCCGTGCAGGTTGCGCACCGGGATGCCTTCCTGCAGCAGCCGGCGCAGCACGTCGGCCAGGCGCTGCGTCGGAACGACGCGGGCGACCTCGGTGGCCAGCTCGGGCACGTCGCGCTGGGCCTGCTGCAGAAGGCGCTGCACCTCCTGCAGCCCGAGCATGTCGGCGACGTGGCGGCGCACCACGTGCTCGACGTGGCGGCAGATCACGTCCTCGCACGACAGCAGCTCCAGGCCGGGCGAGGCCTCGCGCACCCACACGGCGCGCGGGAACGGCCCGAACGGTTCGGCCGGCTCGGCGCCCGGCGGCAGGGCCGGTGCAGGCAGCGCGGGGGCATGCGCGGCCGGCGCCGGCGGCGCCAGCAGCGACCAGCCCGGGCGCAGCGCGGCCTGCGCGACCGGCACGTCCTTCACCAGCACCTGGTAGTGCCCGTCGGGCAGCGCCGCGGACGCGCTGAACTGCAGGCGCGGGAACACCGGGCCCAGCTCGCCTTCGACGGTGGCCTTCATCAGCGCCATGCGGCGGTCGAGCAGGTGGCGGTCGAGCACGCCGCGCAGCGCCAGCGACAGCCGCACCGCGAGCGGCGCGGCGATCGCCTCGGGCAGCGCGAGCTCGCCCTCGGCCGCGCCGTCGCGGTAGGACAGCCAGGCCGGCGTGCGCCGGCGCGACTGGCCCCAGCGCGACCACAGGCCCAGCCCGATGATCGTGCCCGACAGCAGCGCGAACACCCATTTCGGGAAGCCCGGCACCAGCATGAAGCTCGCGATCGCGATGCCGGCGATCATCAGCGCGCGCGGGTAGGCGAGCAGCTGCTCGCCGATCTGCCGCGCGAGCTGCTTGTCGCGCGACTCGGGGCCGCTGCCGACGCGGGTGATCACGACGCCGGCGGCGATCGACACCAGCAGCGACGGGATCTGCGACACCATGCCGTCGCCCACCGTCAGGATCGCGTAGCGCTGCAGCGCCTCGCCGACGCTCATGTCGTGCATCAGCGAGCCGATCGCGATGCCGGCCAGGATGTTGACCAGCGCGATGATGATGCCGGCGATCGCATCGCCCTTGACGAACTTCATCGCGCCGTCCATCGCACCGTGCAGGCTGCATTCCTGCTCCAGCTGCGCGCGCTTGAGCTGCGCCTGCGCCGGCGACAGCACGCCGGCACGCACGTCGGCATCGATGCTCATCTGCTTGCCCGGCATCGCGTCGAGCGCGAAGCGCGCGGCGACCTCGGCGACGCGCTCGGAGCCCTTGGCGATCACGATGAACTGGACGATCGCGATGATCAGGAACACCACGCCGCCCACCACCACGTTGTTGCCGACGATCAGGTGGCCGAAGGTGTCGATGATGTGGCCGGCGTTGGCGTGCAGCAGGATCAGCTTGGTGGACGCGATGTTCAGCGCCAGGCGGAACAGCGTCGTGAACAGCAGCAGCGACGGGAAGGTCGACAGCGACAGCGCCGACGGCACGTACATCGCGACGATCAGCAGCACCAGGCTGATCGCGAGGTTGGCGGCGATCAGCAGGTCGAGCAGCGGCGTCGGCAGCGGCAGCACGAACAGCGCGACGATGGCCACCAGCAGCGCGGCCAGCACCAGGTCGTCCTGGCGCCCGGTGCGCACCTGCGCCAGCCGGCGCCACGACGAGGCGGGAAGGCGTGAAGCGAGCGGCAGGGGCGGTCGGGCGGACATGGTGGGTCGTGAACTTGTTGGCACTTGGCGAGGGGTGCGGCGACTCTAGGTTTGGGAGGCGGTCGCGGGCAACTACGAGTTCTCGGACTTGCTGGCGACGCGCGCTGTTGGCTAGGCTGCGACGCGACTTCATTCCAAAACGTCATGCCCACTGCCCAGCGCCGCGACATCGTCGAGCTCGACCAGGCCCCCGCATTGCCGCGGCTGGACGCGTCGTTCGTGCACGCGATGAACCGCCTGCTGGACCGGCGGCGCGAGCCGCTGGCGATGACGCTGGGCCGCGGCGCGATGCAGCTGCGCTGGGAGTCGCAGCCGGTCGCGGCGGCGCAGGACGCCTACCGCTTCCGGCTCGGCGCGCATGCCGGGTGGCTGGCGCTGGACGCGGCGGGCCAGTCGGCCCTGCTTGGCGAGCGCCATGCCGAGCGCCTGCCACGCGAGTTGCGCTACGTGCTGCTGGCCGAGGCGCTGCAGCCGGCGGTCGAGCTGCTGGAGCGGCGCTCGCGCATGCGCTTCGAATGGGCGCCCGACGACGAGGACGCGGCACGCCAGGCGCTGGTGCCCGGCGCGCAGGGCGCCGGGTTCCGGCTGCGCGACGTCGACAGCGGGCTCGAGTCGGGCGGGCACATCCAGTTCGACCAGCCGGGCGTGCTGGAGGCGCACGTGCCGGCGTCGGCGCCGGCCGGCAAGGCGCCGCCGGCACCGCAGCTCGACCGGCTGCGCTTCGCCTTGAACTTCTGCCTCGGCCGCACGCAGATCCAGCTGGGCGAGGTGCGCGGCATCCGCCCGGGCGACATCGTCAGCCTGGAGACCTGGGACCCGCGCGGCAGTGCGTTGCGCGTGGTCGCGCGCGTCGGCGGTGCGCGGGGCCGGCGCCTGCTGGCCCTGGCCGAAGGCCACCGAATCACCTTGCAGCCCATGAAAGGCAGCGCCATGAACCGAGACCCGATCACCAACGTCGACGAGGACGCCTTCGACGACAACGCCAGCCCGACGCTGGACCGCCTGGATGCGCTGGAGGTGACGCTGCGCTTCGAGGTGGGCGAGCTGAGCGTGTCGCTCGGCGAGCTGAAGGCGCTGCGGCCGGGCCATGTGTTCGAGCTGCCGCAGCCGCTGAACCGCAGCACGGTGCGCATCCTGGCCCACGGCAACGTGCTGGGCAAGGGGCACCTGGTGGCGGTCGGCGACCGGCTGGGCGTGCGCGTCGCCGAGTTCGCGGCGGCCGAGCTGTGAACGGCGGGCTGCCCGAACCGGTCACGCTGGTCGCGCTGATCGTCGCGTTCGGCGTGGCGCCGTTCGTCGCGATGATGGTGACCAGCTACACCAAGCTCGTGATCGTGTTCGGGCTGCTGCGCACCGCGCTCGGCCTGCAGCAGACGCCGCCGAACATGGTGCTGAACGGGCTGGCCATCATCCTGTCGGTGTACATCATGGCGCCGGTGGGCATGGACGTGGCCGACGCGCTGCGCACGCGGCAGTTCGGCGCCAAGGGCGAGGGGCTGTCGGACATCGTCGCGGTGATGGATGCGGCCAAGGCGCCGATGCGCGCCTTCCTGCAGAAGCACACGCAGGATCGCGAGCGGCAGTTCTTCCTGAAGTCGGCCAACAACATCTGGCCGCAGGCGCGTGCCGACAAGCTGCAGCCGGACGATTTCATGGTGATCGTGCCCAGCTTCACGCTGAGCGAGCTGACGCGGGCGTTCCAGATCGGCTTCGTGATCTACCTGGTGTTCGTCGTGGTCGACCTGATCGTCGCGACGGTGCTGCTGGCGCTGGGCATGTCGATGGTGGCGCCGACGACGATCTCGCTGCCGTTCAAGCTGCTGCTGTTCGTGATGCTGGACGGCTGGACGCGGCTGATCCACGGGCTGGTGCTGTCGTACCGCTGAGGACGCCGCGATGGACGCCTTTCCGGTGCTGCAGACGGCGCGGCTGACGCTGCGCGAGATGGTGCGCGCCGACGCGCCGGCGCTGCTCGCGCTGCGCGGCGATGCGCAGGTGATGCGCTGGTGCGGCGACGACAGCGTGGTCGAGCTGGCACAGGCCGAACAGCTGATCGAGGTGTATGCGGCATGGCGGCGGATGCGCTTCCCGGCCACGCAGTGGGCGCTGGAGCGGCGCGGGGACGGCCGGCTGATCGGTGCCTGCGCGCTGTCGAACTGGCGGCCGGTGTGCGGCAGCTGTTCGGTCAGCTACGAGCTGGCGCGCGAGGCATGGGGCGCCGGCTACATGCACGAGGCATTGCACGCCGCGCTGGATTGGGGATTCGCGCAGATGGCGCTGCACCGCGTGGAGGCACGCATCCATCCGGACAACGCGCGCTCGGCCGCGCTGGCACAGCGGCTGGGCTTCGTGCGCGAAGGCCTGCTGCGCGAGGCGGGATTCTGGGGCGGGCGGCACCACGACATGGCGCAGTGGGGGCTGCTGCGGCGGGAACGGTAGGCCTTGATCTGCAAGATCGACTTCAGTAGGCTTTCCAACCTCGCCTCCGCCATCCCCCATGGCCCATCGACTCGACGTGTTCGACGACTTCCACCTGTACGGCGCTTCGGCGCCCGAGTGGAACCAGCGTTACCTGCAGATCCCGCTGGCGCGCAAGCAATCCGGAAGCCGCCCCCAGGCGGTGGCCGACGCGTTGCAGCGCAGCGGTCGACTCGCTCACCAGCTCGCGCCGTCGCATGGCCCCGGGTCAAGCGCCGAAGGCCGCATCGCACACCGCGCGCGCATCGACCTCGCCTTCCGGCTGGACACGGTCCGCATGCGCGGCCTGGTGGGCCAGGCCCCAGCGGCGGATCTCCTCGGCCACCGGCAGCACGGAGCGGCCGTGCGGCGTGAGCGCGTAGTGGACGCAAGCCGGCACCGGCCCGCTGCGCTCCCGGCTCACCACGCCATCGGCCTGGAGCTCGCGCAGTTGTTGCGCCAGCACTTTCGCTGACACATCCGGCAGGCTGCGTCGCAACGCAGCGAAGTGCCGCGGTCCGTCTGCCAGCCGGTACACGACGAAGAGCTTCCAGCGCCCGCCGATGGCGGCGAGCGCGGCCGTGAGCGCGCAGCCCGGGATCGCATTGGCCCGTGCAGCGCGCGGACGGTTACCTCCGGGTGCCTTCTTGGCAGTGTCCATGGTGCTGGATAGAGTCGATTCCATCGTCCGGACGCATCGAGCCCTCGCGGCGTCCGGGGGTTCAGTGTAGTCACGTCGTCACTCCTTCGGCTGCCTCGCGCACTCACCACCATGCTGCTGCCCATCCGTTCGCCGTCCCTGCGCGGCCTTGCCGCATCGCTCGCCGTGGCCACGGCCTGCGCCATCGGCGCCCCACCCACGGCGGGAGCGGCCGATGCCTCAGCGGACGCCGCGCCGGCCCTTCCGGCCACGCCGGTCGGCTCGCCGCAGGACTTCGACTTCGAACACGGCCGCTGGCACACGGCATTGCGGCGTCGCCTGCACCCGCTGAGCGGATCCGAGGCCTGGGCCGACTACGCCGGCACGAGTGTCGTGCGCCCGGTGCTGGGTGGACGTGCCAACCTCGTCGAACTCGATGTCTCCGGCCCCGAGGGACGCATCGTCGGCTTGTCGCTGCGGCTCTTCGAGCCGACGCGCAAGCGCTGGACGCTCAACTTCTCCAACGCGGCGTCCGGTACGCTCGCCGCGCCCATGACGGGCGGATTCGGGGGCAGCCGGCGCGGCGTGTTCTACGGCGAAGAGGAATTCGACGGCCGGCGCGTGCTGGTGCGCTTCGTCATCGAATCGACGGGCGCCGACAGCTGCCGCTTCGAGCAGGCGTTCTCGGCAGACGGCGGCAAGACGTGGGAGGTCAACTGGATCGCGGTGGACACACGCAAGGGCTGAGCGGGCGCACGGCGCCATCCGGGAGGGAATTGTGGATCGGATGGCCGGAATGCAGACTGCCATGTGTCGTCGGCAGAATGCCAGACATGAACCTGCCGCCTGCCCGCCACGAGAACCGCGAAGAGGAGCACCGCATCCGCTTCGATCGGTTCGAGGCCAACCTCGAGTCTGGAGAACTGCGGACCGACGGACGCGCGGTCGACATCGAACCTTTGCCGCGCAGGCTGCTGCTGCACCTGATCCGCCAGCGGCACCGCGTGGTGTCCAGGCAGGAACTGGCCGAGGACGTGTTCGGCCGGCCCCAGGTCAGCAGCACCGCACTGGCCCGCGCGGTCCTGAAGATTCGGCAGGCGCTCGGAGGCGACGAAGCGGCGTCCATGGTGTGCACCGTCCCGCGCGTAGGCTACCGCTTCGTTGCCGAGGTCGACGCCGGCGCGCTGGAGCCGGGTCAGGCCCGCGCATGCACCTCGCTGGCATTCCTGCCCTTCGACAATCGGACGGCCGACACGGCCCTGGCGTGGGTGGAGTTCGGCTTGCCCGCGCTGGTGGGCGAGATCCTCGGGCGCGATCCGGGAATCGCCCTCGTCGCAATGCCTTCGGTCCTCGGCGCCGTCGATCGCGCCCGTGGGAACAGCGTGCTTGAACAGGTTGCGCGGGTGCAGCGGGTCACCGGCGCAGCGCGCGTGGTCCACGCGCGCGCGGCGCGAGGCGCGGGCGGTTTGCGGGTCGACTTCCGGGTCTTTTCGGGCCGCACGGTCGAGACCGGATCCATCGTCGAATCACAGTCCGCGAACCTGGCCGTCGAAACGGCCAAGGCGCTGGGCCGGGTCTTGAATTGCGCCGTCGACTACACGGCCGCTGCAGCTGCGCTGCCGCAGGATCCGTTGGCCGCGGAAGCGTACTTTCGCGCACGCCAGGCGGACGCCGCCGAGCGCACCGAAGCGGCCATCAACCTGTATCGTCTTGCGCACGACCTGGAGCCGGGCCACACCGCCATCACCCTCGCCTTGCTGAGAAAGCTGGCGCGGTTCGGGGTCGGCGATACGTCTGCCGAGCTGCGCGCGCGAGCAGCCGAATTGCTCGGCGCCGCCGAGTCGGCGGGCGATCGGGCGACGATGGTGCGCGTGCATCATGTCCTGGCGTTCTGGAGTCTTCGGCGCAACGCACCGGAAGAGTCGGAGCTCGCGCTGGGCCGGGTGATCGAACTGGCCGATGGGCGCGAAGGAACGGCCTTCTGGGCCGACGTCCACCACCTCCTGGCCCATGCGGCGCGCAACCGGACCCGGATCGAGGAGGCACGCGAGCAGGCGGCATGCAGCTGCCGCCTCTTCCGGGACGCCGGCGACCGCCCCGGGGTGCTGCGGGCGTTGATGCTGGAATCGGGGCTGGTGCGCGGGCAGGAAGCCGTGGACCTGGCCTTGGAGGCAGCACGGGGCGCGCGACAACTGGATTTGCCCTTCACGCTCGCTGCCGCCTGCAACAGCGCCTGCATGGCCCTCATCGACGCCGGCCGCCTGGCGGACGCCGTCTCGTACGCAGCCGAGGGCTATGCAGCCGCGGTGTCGGCCGGCGAGAGGGGACTGGCCGAGCAGCTGGTGGAGGGCTCCGCGCTGGCTTGTCGATTGGCCGGCTGGCCGGCGGCCGCAGCGCGCGCATTGGCCGAGCTCGATGTGCTGGCAGGTCCGCCCGCCTATGAAGCGATCGTGTCGCTCGCGCGCGGCTTGTGCCATTCCAGCCGCGGAGACTGGTTGCAAGCCGCCAGCTTCCTCGGCCACGCACTCGAAACAGCGGGGACGGCCTACGTTCGCGCCTACATCCTGCCCTGGCACGCCGAGGCATTGATGTTCAGTGGGAGGCCGGACGAAGCACAGGCCGTCATCGACCACGCGGACCCATCCTTGAGGCCCAGCCACGACTTCCCCGTTCACTTGCTGCTGATGCGGGCGGCACTCGCCCACCGGCGCGGCGAGCCGGCAGCCGCGCTGGCCCTGCTCGGCGAGGCGCTGGCGCAGGGCCCGGCGCCGATGTGGCACGCATGGGCCTGCGTCGACGCCGCCTGGCTGCATGCGGAGGCCGGCCGGCATGCCGAAGCCGCACGCCTGCTCGCGCAGGTCGAGCCACCGGTCGCGACGCTGCCCGTCGTCATCGCGGCCCACGCGCGCGCCACGCATGCGGCAGGCGACGTGCAGGGCGCCCTCGTCTTGCACCGGCAGTACCTCGCCGTCCGCAAGGAGCCGAGTTGGAATGACTGGTTCGGCAGCCTCGGTGCCGCCTACGTGCAGCAATCGCATGACGGGATCCGGCCGCTGCCGCGTGCGCCGTTCCTGCCCAGCCGTTCGTGCTGATTCGCAGCGAATCGCGCCGGCTCGTACACCAGCGGTTTCATCTCGGTCAGTGAGCCATCATGACTGCAGGTGTCGCCCCACCTAGCCTCGCGTTCCTCGGGTCATCGTGGCCCGAGAGGAACGAAAGGGCTCCGGATGAGAGTGCGATGCGATCTCGGTGACAGGAGGCAGTGGCTGCTGCTCGGGTTCGTCGCCATCGGCCTGGGCACGCCGATGCACGGCGCCATGGGGCAGGAAGCCCAGATCCGCAAGGCGCTGGCCTCGCGATTGCCGCAATCCGTCGTGGTGGACGAGGTGACGCCCACACCGATCGAGGGACTCTACGAGGTGCGGTCCGGGACCTCGGTGTTCTATACCGATCGGCGAGGCGACCACGTGATCCGCGGCGAGATGCTGGACACCCGCAGCCAGGCGAACCTGACGGAAGCCCGCATCGCCAAGTTCTCCGTGCTCGACTTCTCCAAGCTGCCGCTGCAGGACGCCATCGCCTCCACGCGCGGCCCGGGCACGCGCAAGCTGGCGGTGTTCGCCGATCCGGACTGCCCTTACTGCAAGCAGCTGGAAGCCGTGCTCCGGGAGAGGGACGATCTCACCGTCTACACCTTCCTGGCCCCCATCCTCGGGCCGGGCTCGCTCGACAAGGCCAAGGCCATCTGGTGCGCCAAGGACAGGGACGTGGCCTGGCGCAGCTGGATGCGCGAAGGCACGCTGCCGGGCGGACAGCCCGCTTGCGACGCGAGCGCACTGGACCGCAACCTCGCGCTGCGCAGCCAGCACGCGATCCGGGCCACGCCCACGCTCGTCTTCCAGGACGGCACGAGGAGCACCGGCGCGCTTGGCGCGGTCCAGCTGGAGCGACAGCTCGCGCAACACCAGGCCGTCACGCCGTAGCGGCGGGGCGCCGACAGTCACCCTGCAACCCATCCAATCACCCTGGAGATGTGGAAATCATGAATCAAGGAAGTTCGTTCACGAGCATGTCGAGGAGGGCGGCCTCTGCGGCGCGAATCGCCATGTTCGCTGCCGGCCTGTTGGCCACGTGGGCCGCCCATGCGGCCCATTGCACCGACGCGCCGGCCAGCGGCAAGAGCTACTACATCGTCAACCAGGAAAGCGGCCTGCAGCTGGACGTGATGAGCGGCTCGCAAGAGGCCGGGGCACCCGTCATCCAGTGGGCCGGCGGCACGCAGGCCAACCAGCAGTGGACCTTCACCGAGATGGCCCGCGGGATCTGGACGATCCGCGCAGTCCACAGCGGGCAGGCGCTGGACCTGTGGAGCTACTCCCCGGCCGAGCGCGCCCCGGTCAAGCAGTACACCTACTCGGGCAATGCCAACCAGCAATGGCTGGTGGCCAACAACGGGGGCGGGTACACCATCGTCTCCAACTCCTCGAAGAAGCTGCTGACGGTCGGCGACACGAAATCGGCCACGACGCTGGAGCAGCAATCCGATCACGGCTCGGGCCTTCAGCGCTGGCTCTTCAACCCGGTGGACGGCAAGTGCGGCAGCAGCGCGACCGGCGCACCCGGACCATGGGGCAGCTTCATGGGCCACGACAAGATCCTCATCGGCGGCGACATCGACAAGGAGACGGCTGCGAAGGTGACGTGGGACCTGCGTTACCAATACATTCACAGCAACCCCGCACCCTATGCGCAGTGCTACGACAAGTGCACGGCGGGCTGCGACGCAGGGGGCTGGTGGGGCTGCTGGGGATCGAGTCAATGGGACAACTCCTCCGGCATCACCATCACCTGGAACAACAAGAATGCAGACAACCTCAACCCCGGCCACCCGGTGATCCGCCAGTGGACGTGGTACTCGGGGCAGGACCTGGGGATTGCGTTCGGCGACTTGAAGAAGAAGTACAGCGGCGGCGATGGCAGCCCGGACTACAAGGGCGCGATCAACAATGCATCGCTGCTGAAAGGCTACCTGGACGACTACCGCTTCTTCCTCACCAAGATCGGCAAGACGAACCGCAACATCATCCACCTGGAGCCCGATTTCTGGGGCTTCCTGCGCGACACCTCAGGCCCCAACGCCAACAACCCGCGCGCCCTCCCGGCCCAGGTGCGCACCGCCAACCCGACCGACTGCGCGTCCGAAGAGAACAGCGCGGCAGGCCTCGCGAGCTGCATGATCAACATGGCCCGCACGTATGCGCCCGGTTCCACGGTGGGCGTGCATGCGTCCTGCTGGGATTGGGGCGCGGCGGACACCGCGACCCAGGGGCCGAAGGCGTGTGCCGGGTACTACCGCGAGCTCGGCGCGGGCAAGGGCGACTTCATCGTCTCGGACGCGGCCGACCGGGATGCCGAGTGGGCCAAGCGCTACGCCAATGGGGCTCACTACTGGTGGGATGACCAGGCGTTCGCCCAGTACCTGAACCTCATCAAGACGCTGACCGAGGGCGTGGGCAAGCCGATGGTGATCTGGCAGATTCCGCTGGGCAACGAGTGGCAACCCAACACGATGAACCACTGGCAGGACAACAAGGTGCGCTACATGTTCGACCGCATCGAAGACCTTGCCAAGGTGCACGTGGTGGCGCTGCAGTTCGGCGCCGGGCATTGGCAGCAGACCAGCACGGAAACCGACTACGGCTACATGCTGCAGAAGGCACAGGCCTACTACGCCAAGGGTGGCGTGCGGATGCGCTGACGCGCAGACCGGGCGCGCGTCAAGCCGCGGCGTCTGCGGCCGCTGCCGCCTCGACGCGCGACAGTTCGCGCCGCGCCGCGTCGTAGTCCGGCTCGATGTCGAGCACGACGCGCAGCATGCGCTGCGCGCGTGTCCACGACCCTTCGGCGCACGCCTGCATCGCGCGGGCCAGCAGCTGCATCGCCCAGGGGTCATGCAGCGTGAAGACGTCGGTTCCGTCGGGCGTTCCAGGCAACAGCTCGCCGAGCAGGTGCCGGGCCAGCGCCCGGCCGAGGCGAACCAGGTCGCCCGCGTAGACCGTGCCGATGGCCTCGCCGGGCGCTCCCAGCAGCCGGTAGTCCAGCCGGTAGCCCTGGTCTTCGCGCGAGATGCGGGTGTGCACGACCTGCTGCGCGCCGGTTCGTTGCAACAGGGCTTCGACGCGCGCCTCGACGCCGGCACCGGGACCGAGCCCCTGCATGGCGCTCGACACCTCGTGCACCGTGAGAGGGGCGAGGCGCGGATCGATGGCCAACGCATTGCCGACCAGGGCCATCAGGCCGATCGTGGTCCAGTCGAGCGACAAGTCGCCCGTCAGGTTCTCGAACGGCAGCAGCGCCACGCTCACAGGGCGGGCTGCAGGGACAGGATCGGGCACGGGCAAGGCGGTCTCATGGACCTCGCCGACGAACCGGTAGCCGATCCGATGCGCCGTGCGGATCAGCGGGGCGGCCGGGGTGCACGCGATGGCCTTGCGCACGGTCATCGCCGCACGTGCGACGGCGCCGACCGAGACGATGCGTCCGAGCCACACCTCGTCGAGCAGTTCATCCTTCGACACATCGCGGTCGCGATGGCGCAGCAAGTAGGCGAGCAGGTCGAAGGCGAGCGGCTCGACCGCTTGCACCTGCCCGTCGACAAGCAGTTCGCGCGTGCCGATGCGCAACTCGCAGCGGCCGAAGTGATACGCGAGGTGGGTCATGCGATTCGGAGGAAAGGTGGCGGCCGATCGATCGAAAGTCTACCCGTCCCGCGCGCGTGATCCCCGTCGCACCGGGAGCCGCCACATTGCGGCACGGTGCCTCGTCACCAAGCCATCATGATTTCGAGCGCCTTTGCTTCTAAAGTCGGGCCGCCGAACGCCCCCGGACGGGAAGGTTCGACCGGCACCCGATGTTCGCCTGAGCACCCGTCAAGGTGTTCGCTTGAAAGGTCTCGCAGATGTTCCAACGTCAGGTTTCGGTCCCCTTGCCCACCACCATGCAGGGCGAGAGGGCTGGTGGCCCGTTCGACGACAAGGTCAGGGAGCGCACCGCCGAGCTCGAGGCCGCGGTACGTACGCTGCGCAGGCTTGGCGAGCACAACATGCAGGAGTTTGAAAGGGAACGGCTGCGCATGTCGCGTGAATTGCGCGAGATGGGCCGGCAGATCACCTCACTGCGCATGGAAGTCTCGGTGCTGCGCGTGCGCGAAGGCGATGAACCACCAGTCAGCGCCGGGCCGTACGGCATGCTGCTCGAACGCGTGGACCGCCTGCTGGCAAGCTTGCGCGAGATGGTGCCTCGGCTGCGGCCGCCGGCGCTCGATGACGGCCTGGTCGCCGCGATCGAATGGCAGGCCGCCGAGTTCAGCCGCGACACCGGCGTGCCGTGCCGGCTGGACCTCGATCCGGCCGCGCACGACCTGCCGCCCGACACCATGATCCTGGTGTTCCGCATCGTCCAGGAGTCACTGACCAACGTGGGCCGGCATGCCCAGGCGACCCAAGCTGCGCTGCGCCTGGTGCAGGAGGCCGGCGGCTGGACGCTGGCGATCGTGGACGACGGCATCGGCTTCGCCACGGCGCATGAGCACGACGGGTTCGGCCTGCTGTCGATGGGCGAGCGCGCGCGGCGGCTGGGTGGCAGCCTGGTGGTCGAGAGCGCGCCAGGCGCCGGCACGATCGTGCGCCTGCGCATCGCTGCGAAATCGGATCGCTCGCCGCAGCGCGAATGACGCCATCGACGCCGGCGCGGCATTCGTCACTTTGGTGCAATTCGCGGCGGTCGCAAGGCCCGACCCGACGTCGTTCGATCCAGCGCCGTTTGCATCCTGTTGCACTGCGTCTCGTGCCGCCAACGCCGCGTGCGATGCCGTCGGGTGGTCAACGATCCATCATTCTTCCCGCTCAGGTGCCCCACAGAATCGCACCGGGATTCAAGACCGCCGCACATCCCGACGTGTAACCCAGCCGGCCTTGACGCGAGAGGATTTTCACCATGAGCATGCAACGACAACTCCCATCCCGCGCCATCGCGGCGAGCACCCTGCTGTGCTCGCTGATTCTGGCCGCTTGTGGCGGGGACCATGACTCGGGCACCGCCGCAGCGCCGGTTGGCGCGCCGGCGCCCAGCCCGGCGGCACCAGCACCGGCACCAGCACCGGCACAGGTCACCTTCATGGGGAGCAGCAAGCTGCGGATCGGTGGTCAGATGGCTGATTCGACAGCGGCCGCCGCGCCGTTCGACGTGCGCTACGCCTATGTCCACAGCCAACCGGCGTCTTCGCAGGCCTGCTACTCGGCTCCGCTTTGCACCGACGCCTGCGGCGGTGGGTGGTGGGGTTGCTGGGCGGGCAACACCACGGCGCCCGGGACCTACGTGACGTGGTGGAACAAGCAGGTGACGCAGGCGACCTGGCAGAACGCTCCGCGCGAGCAGATCTTCTTCTGGACCTGGTACTCGCTGCGGGACCTGGGCGATGCGGCCGGCCAAGGTGACGGTCCGGGCGAGGTGGTGGCCATCAACCGGCTTGACTTGCTCACGCGCTATATGGACGACTATCGATTCTTCCTTCAGAAGATCGGCAACTCGCGCGCCATGGTGGACATGGAACCCGACTTCTGGGGCTATGTGAAATCACTTGGCAATCCGCACCAGGTCGCCGCGCAGGTTTCCGCTGCCAATCCGACCGATTGCGCCGCGCAGGAAAACAGCGCCGCCGGCCTCGCGCGCTGCATGATCTCGATGGCGCACAAATATGCGCCCAACACGACAGTGGGAATGCATGTGTCCTGCTGGGACTGGAGCACCAATCCGCAGGGGTGCGGGCAGTTCTACGTGGATCTCGGTGCGAAGAACGCCGACTTCCTGGTCGCCGATGTGTCGGACCGCGATGCGGGCTGGTACGACAAGTTGAATCACAGCGGCTACTGGTGGGGTGTCCAGAACCACGCCGTCGATACCTTGGCGTTCTACAAGAGGGTCTCCGAAGACATCGGCAAGCCGATGGTGCTGTGGCAGATCCCGCTGGGCAACATGGCGCAGAACAACACCACCAACCACTACCAGGACGACAAGGTGGACTATCTCTTTGCGCACCCGGACGATGTCGCGGCATCGCATATCGTCGCACTGCTGTTCGGCGCAGGACAGCAGGAGCAGACTTCGCCGGAGACGGACGGCGGCAACCTGATCAACAAGACGATCAACTACTGGAAGCTGGGCGGCACGCCGCTGCGTTGATTGCGCCGGCCGTCCGCTGCCCTGGCATCTCCTGGCACTCAGAGCAAGAGCAGACCTTCGCTGTTGCACAGACGGGCCTTTCGTCAATCCGTCGACCCATGTCGCAGCTCATCGGGCGTGCAGCCCGTCCAGTCGTGGAATGCCCGGAAGAACGAGTTCGGATCCTCGAATCCCAGCAGGAACGAGATCTCGCCATTCGACAGCGTGGTTCTTGACAGGTAGTGGCGAGCCAGTGCCTCACGCGTTTGATTTACCAGCGACTGAAACGTCACGCCGTCTTCCCCCAGCCGGCGCTGCAGCGTTCGCTTGCTCATCGCCATGCGGCCGGCGATGGAGTCCATGGACGCCTGTCCGCTGGGCAGTGACTCCAGCAGCAGGGCGCGAACGCGTTCACTCGTGGACGCGGTCTCGTCGAGTTCCGCCAGGCGGCGGCGGAGGTCGGGCTCGAAGACCTGCCAGATCGCGTCGTTGGCGGTCAGGAAGGGCAGTTCGGCGTCTGACGCTGAGAAGCTGATGCTGGCTGCCTTGCCTTTGCGGATCGATGCGCCGAAGTACCGTTCGTATTCCGGCAACGGATCCGGGATGGTGGGCATGGTCACCTGGACCGCGTGGATGGGTTCGCGCGTCGCCAGTTGCACCAGACGCACGAAGAATGCCAGTTCACTGGCCACCACGGACAGTGGCGGCGCGACCAGTGCGTCCAGCCAACGCGGGCTCAGTGAGAGGGCCCCACGCTTGTCGACCGTCAAGTCCAACGCCATCGGCGCCACCAGTCTCTTGTACTGGGACAGGCGTTGAGTGGCCAGCCGCAGGTTGGGACTGCACAGTGCCGCGAAGATGGGAGGCGAGAAGACCTCGGGCGTGATCGCGTCGACCAGACGCAGCGGGAACAGCGGATCGCCCACCGCGGCCTCGAGGCTGCGCCAGAAGCTGAAGTATTCGGCCGTGCTCAACCCGGCCTGCGGCCGCGCCAGCAGATCCTCCGGCAAGCCGGCGCGGCGCATCACGTCGGCCGGCTTCACGCCGAGATCCCTGAGCAAGGTTCGCCAACCAGCGTCCACCGGGAACGTCTTGGCTTGTGTCATGTCAGCCTCTTGGCGAAGACACTCAAGCGACCTGGCTCAGGATGGCCTTGTCGAAGACCCGATCGCCAAGGAACTTGCGAAGCAGAATCATCGGACGTGCCAGCTTTCCGACGGCGTAGCGCGTCCGGGGTCTCCTGGCTGCGATGGCCTTGACGATGGCGTCGGCCACCACCGTGGGCGACGACGCCGAGCCCGGCCTGCCGTATGAGTCACGCGTTCCCTTCGCCATGCCCTGGGCGAGCGCCTTGTACGGGCCCTGACCGGAACGCTTCAACATGGGGTCGAGCAACACGTTGCCGAACTCGGTCGCAATGATGCCGGGTTCGATGATGACCACATCGATTCCGAAGGGCGCCAGCTCGATGCGAAGGCAGTCGCTCCAGCCCTCGATCGCGTGCTTCGTCGCGTGATACCACGCGCCGAGCGGCGTGTAGATCTTGCCGCCCATCGACGACAGGTTGACGATCTTGCCCGCGCCCTTCTTGCGCATCGCCGGCAGCAGCAGTTGCGTCAGACGCGCCATGCCGAAGATGTTGACCTCGAACTGGTAGCGCGCGTCGGCGATGCTGGTCTCTTCGACCGAGCCATACATGCCGAAGCCGGCGTTGTTGATGAGCACGTCCACGCCGCCGTGGCCGGCGGTGATGGTCTGGACCGCTGCGACGATGTCATCGTCCTGCGTGATGTCCATCTTCAACGCGATCGCGCCCAAGGTCTGAAGGTCTTGCATCTGCTCGAGTCGGCGTGCGGCAACGTAGACCGTATGCCCTTCGCTCAGCAAGCGCTTCGCGGTTTCTTTGCCCATGCCGGACGATGCGCCGGTGACAAGAATGGTGCTCATGTGGTTCCTCTGTTCGGTGGTGGCGCCCATTGCGGTAGTGAACGGACGATGAACAGAAGTCTAGGGAGGGCAACGCGACATGCTACTAGCAGAACGCGCCAAAGCACCAACCATCGGCGCCACGCACTTTGCCCGACCTTCTACTCCCCCAGCGAGGGCTCAATGACTGCCCGTGGCCGGCTGGCGACGGTCAGCCCCCACTCGACTCGATGATCAACGAGGCTGAGATTTACCGATACGCTGAAGAGCGTGGGCAGCCTCCGTCGAGAAGCGGGAAATCGTTGCACACGACGACGTTGGGCATCCGTGTCGAGAAGGAGTCCGAGTTCACCCAGTAGTCCCCTTCCCCGAAAGCATCCTCACGTCCTTGCCCTGCGAGAGCAGCACACCTCTGCGTACGCCTCGGACAGGAGTGCCTCGAATGGATTTGACGTACTTCGAACAATGGCGTTGTTGCATGCACAGAAGAAGCGTTCGAGCAGTGCCTGCGATGGCTGTGCTCAGGCCGCTTGCTCGGACAGCAGCTCTGTGCAGATGCGCTCGTTGACTTCTGTGGCGCCGTCGAGCCATGGGCACTCGGTCTGCAGAACAGTCGCAAATTCAACAGGCAGGCCCGCCTCACGAACAGCAACAAGAATCCGTTGATCGCGATGAGCACTCATGACGCTATGGTGTTGCCCAGTACCAGTGGAGCACAAGGGGAACGATCAGGCCGAGCATGAGGAAGGGCAGCCGTGTTGCGATCGCCAGAGCGAGGACTACCGCCGCACTCCCGAAGATCGAAAGCAATCTGACGTACTGCCCAGACAGGAACCAGTCGTAGCCAGTGAGTGCCGCGACAACGAGATACGCCAGTATCTGCAGTACAACGAGGACACCCTCAACATTGCTCCAGCGTTCTTGCCAACGATTAGTGCGGTAAGGTCCTTCAAGCATGACTAGTCAGGAGGGTGTGCGTGGCTGAAATTCGTGACGGTTGCGGGGCAGGCGGAGGTTCATCTGCGACCGCCGGGATGCCAAGATCGAAGGCTACCTGTAAAGAGGCAGTCGCGACCGACCGCAGGTGGCCGGCCGCTAGCTGACAAGCCCGAAACCCGACAGTCGCGACAGTGCGCTTGTGGCCGGTCGACTGCTGCGCCACGTCGGTGGCAGGCGACCCCAAGCGGAAGTTGGCCCGGACTGAGCGAGGCCCCGGTAAGAGGCCATTCAACGTTTGACAGGAGAGGCAAAGGCGCTTGCCTTGCGCGTCGCCCTCGATGCTAGACCACACGCTTCACCGCCATTTCGTATGTCGCGATTCGTTCTTGAGCTTGGCCGAGTGATAAAGCATCGAGGTCGCGCGCCCAGTCTTTGAAGTGCGCCACATCGCCCAGCGCCAGGTCAAGCAGGAGCAGTTGAGACCAGAAGGCCGTGCCTCCGAAACACCATGGGTCATCGGCCGCTAGCGCGTCTCTCGCGGCTCGCATTGACGCGAACCGTTCAAAGAATGGAAACGCGATTCCGCGTATGGCGTCTGCAAGCTCAAGCGGAAGGTTCAACGGGGGCGATTCGATGTTCACCGACCATGTGGAAGGGCCGGCGAACGGCAACGCTGCGAACGCGCGGTGGTTGTATGAGTACTGTTGGATGTGATAGCGGACCTGGTGCCCGCCAAGCAGCTTTTCGATGTTGCTGGCAGCCGCATATTTGCAACCGAAGTAGAAGGCAACGTCGACATGAGGCGAGTACTTGTTCGACCCGGAGAGGATGATGACCTTATCGCAACCGTCAGCCTGCGCACGCACCTCGTTTCGTGACTTGTAGTGTTTCCACCCTACGCCTAGCGCTTCCGCAAGCTGCTCTCCGAGATGGTGTTGAAAGACTGAAGATGCGGAGGGCATGAGGGCGAGATTTGCTTGTGTCTAGCGTTTGACATGAGGGGACACCAGCCTACCCGAGAACAGACGTTCAAGGACGTCCGTTCGTGGCCGGCTATACGGCCCTTCGAGTGCTACAGCCGATAGGTCCTGATCGGCGCTCGGCCGACTTTCACTTGACTGAAGTCGCCGCCTGAACGCCGCTACTGCCCTCTGCGGCCACCTGCTCATTCGATGTGAATGTGTGTAGAGATTCTTTGAGGTTCTTGACTCTCTGACCGCTTCCGCTTGGCTCCAAGGGAACATGCTCTTCCTTCAGTTGCGCGGCCTGTCTTTCGATTCCGCCAGGCAGGTATTTCAACAGCTCGCCATGTGATGCGACGAGGCGCCAAAACGAAACGCCTTCCGGGTTGCCTGCGATCGCTCGCAGAGCCTGTTTTGTTTGAAACGGGCAGACCGTCTCTACGCCATGGAGGCCGGCCAACTCCCGACGCAGCATCTCCATGGTCACGACTTTGCCACGTGGGACCTTCAGCAGCTGCAACGCCACCGTGCCTGGGCAGGGGAGAAGCATCGTTCGCGCCCCACCGAAGGCTCTTTGACGATCGAGTGGTATGGCGACGATTTCGTCTTGGAGCATGTGCATACGGGCTCCTTGCTGCTCATAAGAGGCCTTGCGCCCCCGAGAGTGTTTAGCCTACTCGAAACCGGCCTTGCTCAAGAGTTGACAGCCATCTATACTTCGCCAAATGGCAAACAGTTCTTTGGCTCTGGATTCGGTCTTTCACGCACTGGCCGACCCCACGCGTCGAGCGGTCCTTCAACGACTCGGCTCGGGGCCGGCGACTGTCAGCGACCTGGCGGAGCCATTCGACATCGGTTTGCCCACCTTCATGAAGCACGTGGGGGTGCTCGAGAGTACGGGGCTGATCCGCACCAGCAAGAGCGGTCGAGTTCGGACCTGCGTGCTCGAGAGAAGGAAGCTGGCAGCGGCCGAGCGCTGGTTTGACGAGCAGCGCGCGATCTGGGCAAGCAGATTCGAGAACCTGGACAACCTACTTGAACAACTAAGCGGAAATGATCATGAAACCTGACCTCCGATTCGATTTCGTTGTGGACAAGACCAAGCACAGCATCACCGTGAAACGAGAGTTCGCGGCGAAGCGCCAACTCGTGTGGGACTGCTACACGAAGCAGGAACTGCTCGACCAGTGGTTCGCCCCCAAGCCACTGACCACCAAGACCAAGCACATGGAGTTCAAGGAAGGTGGGTATTGGCACTACGCGATGGTCATGCCCGACGGACAGGCGTTCTGGAGTCGCCAGGACTACCAGACGATCAAGCCGATTGACGGCTACGTGGCGCTTGACGCGTTCAGTGACGAGACCGGTGCTGTGAATCCCGACCTGCCGCGCGCACGTTGGGACGTCGGTTTCACCGACCTCCAGACTCGCACGCTCGTGACGACCATCGTCCTGTACAAGTCTGCCGAGGACGTCCAGAAGGTGATCGACATGGGACTGAAGGATGGTCTCGCATCGACGCTTGAGCGACTCGACGAACTCCTTCTCACCATGACCGCGTGACAGGGCCGGAACTGCCCTCGCGCGCAGCGAGGCCAGCCTACCTGAATACTGCCCGTCGCGATCGTCTGCTGCGGGCCGACGGCGCCCCTTCGTCTGTCGGCCTGCAAGCGCATCGGGCGAGCCTGCTCCGTTGACCATGACGCGGGTTGGTGGCTCGTGCCCTGTTTTGAGAAGTTCCTGGAGGCGGTCGCTCGGCCAGAGGTAGCCGAAGAAGGTCATCGGCTTCTCTTTGCTTCATCCTGATCTCCGCAATCGGCCAGTTGCTGTTCCTTGCGACTGGCAGCATTCGGGTAGGCTATGTGGGTTGATCATTGGATTGAAGAAAAGGGACGGTCGACCTGACGCCTCCCAGCAAGCATCGGTTCGCAGATCAGTTTCAACGTTTGGCATTTTGGAGTTGCGCTTGGCCACCTGCCCTTGAGTATTGGCATCGGCCTTGCCGTCGGCGCTGGCATTGGCATCGCAGTTGGTGCGGCCCTGGGCGACGAGCGCGCCAACGCGGAGCAAGAGCCGGCGCGTTTGTTTGCAAGCTCACCGCAGTGATGCCCAGCCCATCGCTCGACCGAAGCCCGGCGGGAAGCCCCCGCCTGGACCCAGCGTCACCATTGAAGGGCTCCGGCCGACCACGAGCCACCGGCCGCTTTGGCGCCGCTCAGGCAATCGCGCGGAGTCTTCACTCCTTCTTCCCCGAGGTCTCTCGACACGGCAATTTGGAGCGGTGACGGGCTGAAGCGTGCGCGCAGGCTCCGACGCGCGGCTGCCGCGGTGGCGCAACAAGCTGAAGCCGGACTGATTCACGGCCTTGCGAAAGGCCGCCATGGCCGCCTTGCCGGCGGGTGCCACTCAGGCGGTGCCAACCCCCGGCACTTGCGCGCGGCTTCCTGCAGGAAGGCGGTCACCGCACGCACGCAGCGTTGCGCCGGCTCGGCAAGTAGTCGGCGTACATCGTGTACGTCGCCCGTGGAGCGAAGGGCTCCAGGCTCTTCAGGGTCATCTGCCGGTGCTTCCTGTGCGCAGCCACCGCTACCGCGTGCGAGGCCCGTTGGTCGAATTGGCCTGCTCGCAGTGCGCATTTCATGCGCTTCCCTGCCTGCATGCAGCCGATACTCTCGACATCGCGGATTGAGTTCCCAAACAAGACAGTGGCTCCGGAGGCGACCTCGTGCAACAGTCACGGTTCTCTACGCCACAAGTGGCGGGTGTGCTGGTGGGCCTATTGGGCCTCGCCGTCGCGTTGCGCTGGCTGTTTGAGGTAGATGCAATCGCGCGCCTGATCCCCGGTTCGGAGCACATGGGGATCATCAACCCGTTGCTCTTCCTCGCGGCAGGCATCTGCCTTTTCAACGCCGCGCGCGTCAACGCCGGGCGCGTCACGCCAAACATCTGGCTTTCCGGGTTGTCGACGGCCTGCACTGTTGCCCTGATGGCGATACCCCTGGGCTGCTTGTTTGAAATTGCGACCGGCATTGGACTCGGGATCGATGTCGTCCGCGCACCCACGGGACCCATGTCCCCGAACGCGAGCCTGGCGTTCTTGCTCGCCGGCGTGGCCTTCTGGCTGCACGAACGGCGCTCCACCCCAACTGGGCAGATCATTTTCCTGGCGCTGGTCCTTGCGGTTTCAGTCATCGGCCTTGGCGGCCTCGTGGGTTACTTCGTGGGCCTGGAGACGCTGTACAAGGTGGCGAGTTTCAACCGGATGCTGCCAGCGACGGCATTCGGACTCTCGATCATCGGCGCGGGCTTGTGGATGCTCCATGAGGCATCGCAGAAATTCGATGCCGGGGCTCTGGAGAAAAGCGAGCGACGCATCAAGCGCCGCTCGCTCGCGATCATCGCGCTGGCCACGATCGCGGGCGGCGTGGCCGGGTTTGCGGTCATGCGCGACACGTTCGAGCAGTCGGTTTCAAAGGACATGCTGCTCGTCGCCACGACAAACGCGACATCGCTTGCCCACACCATTGACGTAAGCCTGTGGTTCCCGAGAACCGTCGCAACGCGACCGGCCGGACGCCAGGCCTTGGACAAGCTGAGCAAGGTGCCTGACGATGCGACAGCCCGGGAGTTCCTGCAAAGGGTTGCCGACAGCTTCCTGAGCGCCGACCTGACGGGCGTTGAGATCTACGCCGCGAACGGTTCGCGCGTCGCGCTGGCAGGAGCCATGACGTCCGCGAAGATGCAGGTCATTCAGCGTCTGGCAAATACGGGGCAACCGACCTTCCTTGCCTGGAAGGATGGCTACATGCTCCTCACCGAATCGGAGGTTGTCATCGACGGGCGCGCGGTGGGACGGGTGCGCACCGAGCAGCGCATGCCTCTTTTCGATCGCCTGCTGGCCGACATCCGGGCCTCAAGCGACACGTCCGACGTGGCGATCTGTGGTCGCGACAACGACACGCTGGTCTGCGCGCCGAATCGGTTCAGGCCCGACGGGTTCAAGCTGCCGATGTTCGACGCGTCGGGACTTCCTGGCCTTCCCGTGGCGAGAGCCCTGCTCGGAGAACACGGCGTGCAGTTTCTCAAGGACCGGCGCGGCAGCAACGTTCTCTCGGCCTTCACGCCGCTCAAGGACTTCGGGCTCGGTCTCGCAGTGCGGACCGATGTCGACACGCTCTATGCGCCGCTGAAGGCACGCCTGAAACTGTTGGCCTTGGCGATCATTGGCGTTGTCGCGCTCGCGATCTATGCCCAGCACAGCCAGGTGCGGCCGGCGCTCAAGCAACTGGTCGCCAGCGAGCAGCGAGTCAAACGCATTCTCGAGGACCAAACCGAGTTCGTGTCGCTCGCCAAGCCCGACGGCGAATTGACCTACGTCAACCCAGCCTACGCGCGGCACTTCGGGCTCACGCCCGTCGAGATGGTGGGCAAGAATTTGTTCGACTACGTCGAGCCGGCGGATCGGTCGATGGTTCTCCAGGCCGTGGCAGACGTCGTGTCGACAGGCCAGACCGCGAATGGCGAACACCGGATGACGGCCACCAACGGCGCCCAGCGCTGGGTGGCTTGGACCAACAGCCTGCAGCGCAATCACTCCGGGGCGCCGATGCTTCATTCCGTCGGACGTGACGTGACCGAGCGCAAGCAGACGGAGATGGCATTGCATACCAGCCAGGCGCTGCTCGCGCGCATGGGCCATGTTGCCGGCGTCGGTGGCTGGCAGATCGACCTGCGGACTGGAACACACACCTGGACCGAAGAGACCCGACGCATCCACGAGGTTGGGCCGGACTACGTGCCGAGCAAGGAGACCGCCCTCGCGTTCTACACACCGGAGGCACGCTCGGTCATCGAAGCGGCCGTCCAGAAAGGGATCGAGCGCGGTGAGTCCTGGGATCTGGAGGTGGCCATGGTCACAGCCAAAGGCCGCCAGATCTGGGTTCGTGCCCAAGGCCAAGCCGAGACAGAGAACGGGAAGCCGGTGCGCCTGGTCGGCGCGATTCAGGACATCACCGAGCGCATGCTGGCCGAGCGCGCACTTCGTGCGCTGACCGCGATCTTCGACGCGACCACGGACTACGTGGTGCAACTCGACACAACGGGCCGGGTCACGTACTTGAATCCGGCTGCTCGCAGTCGTACCGGGTTGGATCGAGATGCACCCATCGATCACTTGACACTGGCGGACCTCAACCCGCCTCAAACGCTCGACAGATTCATGACGGAGGTCTGGCCGGCTCTGGTGATCGCGGACGTCTGGGTTGGCGAATCCATGGTCTGGGATGCCGAGCGGCGCGAATTCCCCGTCAGCCACATCGTCATTGCCCACCGCGACAAGGACGGAAGGATCGAGTACCTGTCCGGCCTCATGCGCGACATCTCATCCGCCAAGGCGGCTGAGCAAGCGATCCGCGACAGCGAGCATCGCCTGCGCATGGTGACCGACAACCTGCCGGTGCTGATTTCCTATCTGGACCGCGACCTGAGTTTTCGCTTCGTCAACAGGACGTATCAGCAGTGGTTCGGCGCTGAGGCAGCCCCGCAAGTCGGGACGAACGTGAGGGAGTTCTACGGCGAGCAGGCTTGGCCAGAGATCGAGCCACGACTGAGAGCGGCCTTGGCCGGCGAAGAGGTCGCCTACGATCGCGAGATGCTGCGTCCCGACGGTCGACGCCATGTGCAGGTCACAGTCGTTCCGGATCGCAACGAGAAGGGCGACGTCGCCGGGCTATACACACTCATCGGAGATGTCACGTCGTACCGGGAAGCGCAGCGTGCGCTTCAGGAGAGTGAAGCGCGCCTGCGAACGGTAGCCGACTCGCTGCCGATGCGCGTTGCGTACATCGACGCCGCCGAGCGCTACCGGTTCAACAACCTGGCGTACGAGCGTGGCTTCGGCAAGTCGCGTGAGCAGCTCTACGGCCAGACGGTGCGCGAGCTGCTGGGCGATGTGGCCTACGAATCGGTCGAGCCGCACATTCGCCGTGCGTTGCGCGGCGAATCGGTCACGTTCCAGAGCGAAATGGCCAGCGCTGGCAGCTATGTCTGCTACGAGGCCCAATACATCCCGCAGTTCGCGGCCGACGGCACGACGGTGCTCGGCTTTCACGCTGTGGTCAGCGACATCACGCGTCAGAAACTCGAAGAGCGTCGATTGATTGAACTGGCACGCGTGGATTCGCTGACCGGCCTCATCAATCGCGCCGGGTTCGAGTTGTGCGTTGCCGAGACGATGCAGCGCTGCCGTTCGACGGGGGCGCTGATGGCGCTCATGTATCTGGACATCGACAAGTTCAAGCAGATCAATGACCAGTTCGGACACGACACCGGGGATGCACTGCTTCGCGCATTTGCGGGCCGGCTGCAACACACGCTACGCTCGAGCGACACCATCGCCCGGCTGGGAGGGGACGAGTTCACGGTCATCATGGAAAACCTGCCGAGGGCCGATGTCGCATCCACCGTCGCAGCCAAGATCGTCCAGGCCATGAGTGCGCCGTTCGTGCTCGATCAACGAACGGTCAGCGTCACGACCAGCATCGGCCTGACGTTCTACCAGGGAGACGCCACGACGGCCGAATCGCTTGTAAAGCAGGCCGATGTAATGCTCTATCAAGCCAAGGGCGCGGGGCGCAACAACGTTCAAGTGGCGCTGCGGCTGATCGAAGGTGGCCGGGCCTAGGCTGCATTGGCACGGGTGAACTTCAGCTTGCAGACCATGATCTGGATCTGTGAGGCCTCGCACACTGCACGGCTGGTCTGACAGGTCGCGGGAGTCTCTGCTCTTCAAGGGTGAATGTCGGAGTTGGTCGCCGACTGCCGACGAGGCGCAGCGTCCGATTGGCAACACCGACCCGACTCAGACGCTCACGCTCCTGGATTCGATGCCGGAAAGCAGTTGCATATGAGAGCGAGCGTGCTCCGGTCCGACTTTCGTCGCCGCGTATTCGCTCACCTGGCTGTCACTCGTCGAGCTCTACCCTCGCTCACTTCCGCCACGCGGCGGTATCAAGGCAGAACTGCCCAACGACGCGCGCACCGGAAGTACGGGAGTTGTGGCCACCGTCATCCAAATGCTCACCGGTGCGGCAGGTGGAAGTGGATTCTCGCAATGTGCGCTGTCGCACAGCCGGCAACTCCCAGTCTGAAGATGATCGCAAATCGGCGCGGGCTTCGGCTCGCCCGTTCGGCCGGATGTTCGGGTCCACGGGATCCGCTTGAGTCGGTCGGCTTTTGTTCATCCGAGGAGATCGTCCATGTCGACTACCGGCAGGCTGTGGGTGGGCCTCTGCACCTTGCTCGTCGTCGGCTTCGGCGTGCTGCTCTGGATGGGCACCGAGATCCATCGCCAGGCACCGCCGATACCGCAAGCCGTCGTCACCGAGCGCGGCGACATCGTCTACACGCGCGCCGACATCGAACTCGGCCGCCAGGTGTGGCAAAGCATTGGTGGCCAGCAGCTCGGCTCGATCTGGGGCCATGGTGCGCTGGTGGCGCCGGACTGGTCGGCGGATTGGCTCCATCGCGAAGCCACAACGTGGTTCGACCTGCGCGCGCGTGCGAAAGACGGCTTGGCCTACGCCGATCTCGGCCCCGGCGAACAGGCGCGTGTGCAGGCCGAGTTGCGCCCGCTGATTCGGCGCAACACCTTTGACGCCGCCAGCGGCCGCATCGTCGTTCCCGCCGAGCGCGCGCAGGCGATCGCGCAGGTCGCGGCGCACTATTCGAGCCTGTTCTCGAACGATCCGGCCACCCATGCGCTGCGCGAAGGCTATGCGATGCGCGAGGACACGGTGACCGATGCGCAGCACCGCCGCGCGCTCGGCGCGTTCTTCTTCTGGACCAGTTGGGCGGCCGTCACCGAGCGGCCCGGCGAGCCGATGAGCTACACGCAGAACTGGCCCTACGAGCCGCTGGTCGGTAACACGCCGACCGCGGCGACCTTCATCTGGACCGTGTTCAGCGTGCTGTTCATGATCGCCGGCATCGCCCTGCTGGCTTGGCACAACGCGGTCTGGCACCACAGGGACAAGGCCGAGGCGCTCGCCCCGCCGAAGCACGATCCGCTGCGCGGTCTGGTGCCGACGCCTTCGATGAAGGCCACGGCCAAGTACTTCTGGCTCGTGGTCGCGATGTTCCTCGTACAGATCCTGCTGGGCGCTACCACCGCGCACTACCAGGTCGAGGGCCAGAACGCCTACGGCATCGCGCTGTCAGAGGTGCTGCCCTACGCGCTGACGCGCAGCTGGCACACCCAGCTCGCGGTGCTGTGGATCGCTGTCGCTTGGCTCGCGACGGGCCTTTATATCGGGCCGGCGATCTCCGGGCACGAACCGAAGTACCAGCGCCTGGGCGTCAACCTGCTGTTCGTCTGCCTGGTCGTCATCGTCGTCGGGGCGTTCACCGGACAGTGGTTCGCAGTGATGCAGAAGCTCGGCCTGGCCAACAACTTCTGGTTCGGCCACCAAGGCTGGGAATACGTCGACATCGGCCGCTTCTGGCAGTGGTTCCTGTTCATCGGCCTGCTGCTGTGGCTGGTGCTAGTCGGCCGTGCGCTCTGGCCGGCGCTCGCGCGCAAGGACGAAATGTCGTCGATCGTAGGCCTGCTGTTCCTTTCCACCGTCGCCATCGGGCTGCTGTTCGGTGCCGGGCTGATGTGGGGCGAGCACACCCATCTGTCGATGGTCGAGTACTGGCGCTGGTGGGTCGTGCACCTGTGGGTCGAGGGCTTCTTCGAGGTCTTCGCGATCGCCGTCATCAGCTTCCTGTTCGTCAAGCTCGGCCTCGTGCGCGGCAAGACGGCGACGGTCAACGTGCTGTTCGCGACCATCGTCTTCATGTCGGGCGGCATTCTGGGCACCTTCCACCACCTGTACTTCGCCGGCACCACCACCGCGGTGGTGGCGCTCGGCGCTAGCATCTCGGCCCTCGAAGTGGTGCCGCTGGCACTGATCGGCCTGGAGGCCTACGAGACTTGGCGCCATGGCCAGGCGACGCCGTGGATGCAGCGATACCGCTGGCCGATCCTGTTCTTCCTGGCCGTCAGTTTCTGGAACCTGGTCGGCGCCGGGTTGTTCGGCTTTCTCATCAACACGCCTCTCGCGCTGTACTACATGCAGGGCCTGAACCTGACGGCGCTGCACGGCCACACCGCGCTGTTCGGCGTCTACGGGATGCTCGGCATCGGCCTGATGCTGTTCTGCCTGCGCGGGCTCAAGCCCGAGGCGCAGTGGAACAACGGCACGCTGGCCGGCGCATTCTGGGGCTTGAGCATCGGCCTGACGCTGATGGCGCTGCTGACCTTGCTGCCGCTGGGTGTGCTGCAGTTGCAGGCTGCGCTGGAGAACGGCTACTGGTACGCGCGTTCGGCAGAATTCATGGGCAAGCCTATCGTCCATTTGCTGGTGTGGATGCGCGTGCCCGGCGACACGGTCTTCAGCGTCGGCGCCCTGTTGATCGCCTGGTTCGTCCTCCGCCTGTGGGTGGCCCCGCGACAAGAGATGATTCCGGTGGACGCAGTCTCCGCCGGGCGCGCCTGAGACCGTGATCGAGTTCTACGCTCAGATCCGTGCCGTGCACATCGGCGCGGTGCTGATCAGTGGCGCCCTCTTTGCGTTGCGCGGCGCCGGCGTGCTCAGCGGCAAGCGCTGGCCCCTGGCAGCACCGCTGCGCTACCTCAGCTATTCGATCGACACCAGCCTGCTTACGGCTGCACTGATGCTGGTGGCCATGCTTCCGGCCGCCGTGTTCGCCAACCACTGGTTGACGGTCAAGCTGGTGCTGCTCGTGATCTACGTGGTGCTCGGTAGCTTCGCGCTGAAGCGCGGCCGCAGCATCCGCGCGCGCGGCATCTGCTTCGGAGCTGCCATCGGGGTGTATGCGTTCATGTTCGGCATCGCACGCACGCACCAGCCGCTGGGTTGGTTGGCGGGCTGACAACAGGGTCGTGGAGCTGCACGCGGCGCTGGAGAAGATCAAGGAGGATTCGGGCCGCTGGAACAAGAGCCTGGCCACGCTGCGGATGGAGCAGGAGGCAGCGCGCTCGGCGGCCATTCCCCCAAAAAGTCCCCCGGCAAGAAAAAACGCCCTGGAGGCGTGAACCTCCAAGGCGTTGAATCATTTCTTGTTTTTTGGTGCGGCTGGCAGGATTCGAACCCACGACCCCTTGGTTCGTAGCCAAGTACTCTATCCAACTGAGCTACAGCCGCTGAGCCTCGCAGTATAGCAGGACTTTTTCAGTTCTCGGCCAGCGTCGCCGCCTGCCGATAACAATCGGCCGTGCGCTCGACGTCGCCCTGCTGCTCGGCCAGCCGCGCCAGCAGCACCCAGGCGTCGCGCCGCGCCGCCACCGGCAGCTCGTCGGCCGCGGCCGCCTGCTCCAGCAGCAGCCGCGCCTTGCCCCACAGTTCGCGCTCGGCCAGCGCGCGTCCCACGGCATGCGCCAGCGCGGCCTCGCGCGGGAAGGCCTGCAGCGACGACTCCAGCCGCGGCAGCCAATCGGGCCCGATGCCGTCGACCGCCGCCACCAGCGCCTCGGCCAGCACGCAGCGCTCGTCGACGCCCAGCTCGGTCAGCCGCTCCCAGAACGGCTTCAACGCGTTGCGCGCATCGACCTGCGCGCCGAAGTGCGCCAGCCGCGTGGCGGTGCGCGCGGCCACGAACGGATCGCGCCGGTCGACCGGTTCGAGCGACAGCCACACACGGCGCACCTGGTCGGCATCGCGCGCGCCATCCAGCGATTCGAACGCCAGCGAACGCAGCAGCCCCTGCGCGGCCTCCTTCGAGAAGGCCTGGTGCTTGGCCAGCAGGCGTGCGGTCTTCAAGGCCTCGTGCGGCTGGCGCGCCAGCCGGGTCGCCTGCAGCCGCAGCCGCAGCGCATGCGTGCGGCGCGCGACACCCGGCGGCAGCTCGGCCAGCAGCTCCAGCGCGCGGGCCGCATCGCGGTCGTCCAGCGCCCATTCGGCGGCCAGCAGGCGCGCGCCCTCTTCCGCCGGCCGCGCCAGTCCGCTGCGGCTGGACAGCTCGAGCGCCTGGCGCAGCTGCTCGTCGCGCCGGCTGCGGTCCTGCAGCTTGTGCAGGCTGCCGGCGGCCAGCAGGTGACCGAGCACGGTGAACTCGTTGTCCTGCACCAGGTCGGGCGTGTCGCTCTGGATCAGCAGCGCGCGCTGCGCCGCCTTCTGCGCACGGCTGTAGCGCCCGCCGAAATACTGCGCCAGCGCATCGCGCAGCGCGGCCTGCGCCGTGCGGTCGCGCCGCGCCACGCGCCACTCGTGCGCGCGCCGCGGCAGGCCGAGCAGCGCATTGATGGCCTGGATCACCGTCACCAGCGCGAAGCAGGTGGCCACGAGCGCGATCAGGAACAGGTTCAGCGAGACGTCGAGCCGCCACGCACCCCAATAGAACGTGACGAGGCCGTCGTTGGTGCCCAGCACCGACGCGCAGACCACCGCCAGCGCGAACAACAGCACGAACCAGACGACAGCACGCATCAGCGGCCCGCGGTGGCCGTGGCCAATGCCGCCAGCGTGTCGTCCGGCCGCGGCAGCACCACCTGGCGTGCGCCGGAGGCCACCTGCTTGACCAGCTCCAGCGCCATCGTCGTGCGCCGCGAGTTGCGGTCGAAATAGCGCTCCAGCGCCTGCTGCGCGCTCTGCAGGTCGGCCTGCGCCGCATCGAACTGGCGGCTCAGCACCGCCAGCCGCGCGTTCAGCAGCCGCAGCTTCAGGTTCTCGCGCAGGAAGAAGGCCTGCTCCGGCGCCAGCCACATCGCATCCGGGTTGTCGATGCGGTTGACGCGCACCAGCGAACGGGTCTCGCCCCACACCCGGTCGAACACCGCGCCCAGCCGGTCCGACAGCTCGGCCAGGCCACCGCCGACCGGCGTCGGCGCCGCGTGGCTGGCCGGCGAGGCGCTGCGGCCGGTGGCGCGGGGCGGCGGGGCAACGGGTTTCGGTACTTCGCGTTTCGGCTCGGCCTGCGCCAGCAGCGGCAGTTCGTCGACCAGTCGCACCGCCTCGTCGAGGCGAATCGACAGCCCGCCGATGTCGGCCACGCCGACGGCCTTGACGCGGTCGATGTCGCGCGCGATCGCGCGGCGCACGCCGTCCAGCCGCGGCTGGCTGTAGCGCGCGAGCCGCTCGTCGGCCTGCTTCAGCGCCGCCACCAGCGGCTCGGCGCTGCCGGTGATCGCCGCCTGCTGCTGCGCGACGCGCAGGCCGGCATCGATGTCGACCAGCACGTTCTCGTCGCGCGAGCGCGACAGCGACTGGATCAGGTCTTCCAATTGGCTGCGCTGGATCGCCACCTCGGCCAGCCGGGCCTCGAGCAGCGCCACCTTGGCGGCACTGTCGCGCGCCACCTCCTGCGCCTGACGGGCCATCATCTGCGCCTCGCCGCTTTGCTTGCCGCTGTCCTGCTGGCGGCGCACCAGTTCCTGCTCCAGCGTGCGCACGCGCTGCTGGGCCGACCAGGCCTGCACCAGCGCGATCACGATCAGCAGCACCAGCAGGGCCAGCACCGCCGGCGCAAGCCAGCTGCGGCGGCGCGGCGGGGCCACGGGCTCGGGGGCAGGCGGGGTGGGAAGGGTGGCGTCGGTCACGATGCGATCGATTGTATGCAGGCCACCACTTCCGCGAAGGTCGGCCGCGATTCGAGCACCTGGCCGAAACCCAGGGCCCGCGCCCGGGCTGCGATGCGGGGATGGGTGGCCAGGGCGCGGGCGGCGTCCCAGCGCGCGCGGGGAGCCAGTGCCTCGAGGTGGTCGATGGCCTCCGAGCTGCTGAAGAACCACAGGTGGCCGGCGGGTGCGTCCAACGCGGCCTGCAGCCAGGCCGAGGCCTGCGCATCCGGCACCGGTGCGGCGCGCCGGTAGGCGCACACCAGCGACACCACGGCGCCCTGCTCGCGCAGCCGGTCGGCGAGCCAGTCGCGCCCGCTCGTGCCGCGCACCACCAGCACCCGGCGGCCGGCCCACTCACGCTCGCGCAACTGCTGCCACAGCGCTTCGGAATCGAACTGCGCCGAGTCCGCCGCCGGTTCGACGACCTGCGCGACGCCCCATCCACGCAGCACCCGCGTGGTGCCGGGCCCGGGCGATGCGGCCGGCACATCCGCCGGCCACGCGGCCTGCCCAGGCCGCTGCGCAAAGAAGCATTCGGCCGCGTTCGGGCTGACGAACATCACCAGCGCGTGGTCGGCCAGCGCCTGCCACGCCGCGTGCAGCGGCGCCGCATCGTCGACCGGCAGGATGTCGATCAAGGGCAGGGCCTGCGCGTCAAGACCCGCGCCGCGCAGGCCATCGACCCATTCGAGCGCCTGTGCCGCGGGCCGGGTGACCAGCACTCGCATGCGGTGGCGGCCTCAGCCCGCAGCCGTGGCGAGGTAGGCGTCACCGCCCGCCGCACGCAGCTGCGCGGCGGCCTGCTCGCCCAGCGCATTCGCGGCCGCGTCATCGGCGACGCGCGCCACCACCGTCGTGTGCAGCAGCGGCTGTGCCGGGTCGTCGACGTGGCCGAGCGCCGCGCTGATGCGCAGCTGTTCACCGTCCCACACCGCATGCGCCGCCAGCGGCATGCTGCAGCTGCCGCCCAGCGCGCGCGACACCGCGCGTTCGGCCTGCGCCCCCAGCCAGGTCGGCCGGTGGCTCAGGGCCGCGAGCCGCTCGCGCAGCGCCACCTGGTCGCTGCGGATCTCGATGCCGAGCGCGCCCTGCCCGGCCGCCGGGATCATGTCGTCCGGCGCGAACACCGAGCGGATGCGCGCCGCCAGGCCCAGGCGCTTCAGCCCCGCGGCCGCCAGCACGATCGCGTCGTAGTGGCCTTCGTCGAGCTTGCGCAGGCGGGTGTCCAGGTTGCCGCGCAGCGGTTCGATGCGCAGGTCGGGCCGGCGCGCCAGCAGCTGCGACACGCGGCGCAGGCTGGAGGTGCCGACGCAGGCCCCCTGCGGCAGCTCGGCCAGCACGGCATGGCGGTTCGAGACGAAGGCATCGCGCGGGTCTTCGCGCTCCAGCACCGCGGCCAGCTCGAAGCCATCGGGCAGCACCATCGGCACGTCCTTCAGCGAATGCACCGCCAGGTGCGCCCGCCCGTCTTCCAGCGCGGCCTCGAGCTCCTTCACGAACAAGCCCTTGCCGCCGACCTTCGACAGCGTGCGGTCGAGGATCTGGTCGCCGCGGGTCGTCATGCCCAGCAGCTCGACACGCAGCCCGAAGCGCTGCTGCAGCAGGTCGCGCACGTGTTCGGCCTGCCACAGGGCGAGGCGGCTTTCGCGGGTGGCGATGACGAGGGGTTCGGGAAGCACGGCGGACGGCGAGGAAGGCATCGCCAAATGCTATCAGGCCCGGCTCTTGCTGCCGGTCAAGAGGCCGTCGGCCCCTGCGCTGATACCATCAGGGTTCGTAACCAAGTTACAGCCTCGACGAGGCCCAGAGGACAAAGATGCCACGCGCCACACCTGCCCCCGCCCCTCGTTCCCGCGCCACCGCACGCCAGGCCGCCGCCGAGGCCGCCGACAAGAACCGCCCGCTGGTCGAGGACATCCGCCTGCTCGGCCGCATCCTCGGCGACGTGATCCGCGAGCAGGAGGGCCAGGGCGCCTTCGACCTGATCGAGCGCATCCGCCAGCTGTCGGTGGCCTACCGGTTGAAGCGCGACGCGCAGGCCGGCAAGACCTTCGACCGGCTGCTCAAGAGCCTGAGCGGCGACCAGACCGTCAGCGTGATCCGCGCCTTCAGCTACTTCTCGCACCTGGCCAACATCGCCGAGGACCGCCACCACGTGCGCCGGCGCGAGATCCACGAGCGCCAGGGCCACCTGCAGGAAGGCTCGCTCGCGATGAGCTTCGAGCGCCTGGCCGAGGCCGACATCCGCGCCGACGACATCGCGCGCACGCTGCGCCACGCCTACATTTCGCCGGTGCTGACGGCCCACCCGACCGAGGTGCAGCGCAAGAGCATCCTCGACGCCGAGCGTGCCATCGCCGAGCTGGTGGGCCAGCGCGACGAGCTGCGCAGCGCGCGCGAGCTGGCCGACAACGAGGCGCTGCTGCGCGCCCGCGTGACGCAGCTGTGGCAGACGCGCATGCTGCGCTACACCAAGCTGACGGTGGCCGACGAGATCGAGAACGCGCTCAGCTACTACCAGGCGACCTTCCTGCGCCAGATCCCGAAGCTGTACCAGGAGATCGAGGAGGCGCTGCCCGGCCACCCGATCGCGCCCTTCTTCCGCATGGGCAACTGGATCGGCGGCGACCGCGACGGCAACCCCAACGTCAGCGCCGAGACGCTGCAGATGGCGCTGCGCCGGCAAAGCGAGACGGTGCTGCGCTTCTACCTGACCGAGGTGCACGAGCTGGGCGCCGAGCTGTCGATCTCGGCCACGCTGGCGCCGGTGACGCCGGCGATGCAGCAACTGGCCGAGGGTTCGCCCGACCACAACGCTCACCGCGAGGACGAGCCCTACCGCCGCGCGCTGATCGGCATGTATGCGCGGCTGGCCGCGACGCTGCATGCCTTCACCGGCACCGAGGCGCTGCGCCATGCGGTGGCGCCGCAGGACCCGTACCTGGCGAGCGACGACTTCCTGGCCGACCTGCGCATCATCGAAGCCTCGCTGCGCTCGCACCATGCCGACGCGCTGATCGCGCCGCGGCTGCGTCCGCTGATGCGCGCGGTGCAGGTGTTCGGCTTCCACCTCGCGACCGTGGACCTGCGGCAGAGCTCGGACAAGCACGAGGCGGTGGTGGCCGAGCTGCTGAAGGTGGCCCGCATCGAGCCCGACTACAGCGCGCTCGACGAGGCCGCGCGGCGCACGCTGCTGATGTCGCTGCTGAACGACACGCGGCCGCTGCGCGTGCACGGCGCGGCGTACTCGGAGCACAGCCTGGGCGAGCTCGCGATCTTCGAGGCGGCGCTGAAGATGCTGAACCGCTATGGCCGCGAGGCACTGCGCCACTACATCATCTCGCACACCGAGGACGTGAGCGACCTGCTGGAGGTGCTGCTGCTGCAGAAGGAGACCGGCCTGATGCTGGGCACGCTGGACGACGGCCAAGGAAGCGGATCGTCGCCTGCCGGCGCCGAGTGCCGGCTCATCGTCTCGCCGCTGTTCGAGACCATCGGCGACCTGCGCAACGCCGAGCCCATCATGCGCGACTACTACGCGCTGCCGGGCATCGCGGCGATGATCCAGCGCTCGGGCCGCGAGCAGGACGTGATGCTCGGCTACAGCGACAGCAACAAGGACGGCGGCTCGTTCACCAGCAACTGGGAGCTGTACCGCACCGAGATCGCGCTGGTGGGGCTGTTCGCGTCGCTGGGCGAGGAACACGGCATCACGCTGCGGCTGTTCCACGGCCGCGGCGGCACGGTGGGGCGCGGCGGCGGCCCGAGCTACCAGGCCATCCTGGCGCAACCGCCGGGCACGGTGAACGGGCAGATCCGCCTGACCGAGCAGGGCGAGGTGATCTCGTCGAAGTATGCGCACCCCGAGATCGGCCGGCGCAACCTCGAGACGCTGGTGGCGGCGACGTTGGAGGCGACCCTGCTGCACCCGACCAAGAGCGCGCCGAAGAGCTTCCTCGAGGCGGCGGCGGCGATCAGCGAGGCCAGCATGGCGGCCTACCGCAAGCTGGTGTACGAGACCCCGGGCTTCACCGACTACTTCTTCTCGGCCACGCCGATCCGCGAGATCGCCGAGCTGAACATCGGCTCGCGGCCGGCCTCGCGCAAGGCGACGCGCGCGATCGAGGACCTGCGAGCGATCCCGTGGAGCTTCAGCTGGGGCCAGTGCCGTGTCGCGCTGCCGGGCTGGTGCGGCTTCGGCTCGGCCATCGACGGCTACCTGGGCAAGGCACCGAAGGAGCGCAAGGAGCGCCTGCTGCTGCTGCAGCGCATGCACAAGCAGTGGCCGTTCTTCCGCACGCTGCTGTCGAACCTGGACATGGTGCTGGCCAAGAGCGACCTGGGCATCGCGGCACGCTATGTCGACCTGGTCGAGGACAAGAAGCTGGGCAAGCGGATCTTCGGGCTGATCCAGGCCGAGTGGCAGCGCACCAGCGACGCGGTCGGGCTGATCACCGGCGAGAAGAACCGGCTCGCGTCGAACCCGTCGCTCGCGCGTTCGATCGAGCACCGCTTCCCGTACCTGGATCCGCTGAACCACCTGCAGGTCGAGCTGATGCGGCGCTACCGCCAGCGGCGCGAGGGCGATCCGGCGATCGAGCGGGTGCAGCGCGGGATCCACATCTCGATCAACGGCGTGGCGGCCGGCCTGCGCAACACCGGCTGAGGCATCCGCTAGAACAACGACTGCCCGATCAACGAGGTGAAGCGCTCCAGCGCCACGCTGCCTGCCAACGAGTTGCCCGTATGCTCCAGCCCCGGCGACCACACGCAGACCCCGAGCACGCGCGGGATGTGCGCGACGATGCCGCCGCCCACGCCGCTCTTGGCCGGGATGCCGACGCGGTAGGCGAAATCGCCCGCCGCGTCGTAGGTGCCGCAGGTCAGCATCAGCGCCGACAAGCGCTTGGCCGAACTCGCGTCCAGCACGCGCTCGCCGTTGACCGGGCTCACGCCGCCATTGGCCAGGAAGCCGACCGCGCGCGCCAGGTCGACGCAGTTCATGCGGATCGCGCAGTGCCGGCAGTAGGCCTCGATCACCGCGTCGACCGGGTTCTTCAGGTTGCCGAAGCTGTGCATGAAATGCCCCATCGCGCGGTTGCGCGAGCCGGTGGCCAACTCCGAACGGGCCACCGCGTCGTCGTACTGCAGCCCCGCGTTGCCCGACAGCCGTCGCAAGAATTCGACCAGCGCCATCTCGGGCTGCACGAAGCGCGTGCTCAGCACGTCGGTGACGACCAGTGCGCCGGCATTCAGGAACGGGTTGCGCGGCTTGCCCTGCTCGGTCTCCAGCTGCACCAGCGAGTTGAAGGCGGTGCCCGACGGCTCGCGCCCGACGCGTTCCCACAGCGCATCGCCGACCAGCTGGAACGCGAGCGTCAGCGAGAACAGCTTGGAGACCGACTGGATCGAGAAATCCTCGCGCGCCTGGCCCACCGTGTAGAGTCGCCCGTCGAGCATGCTGACCGCCATGCCGAAGCGCTCGGTGGGCACCTTGGCCAGTTCGGGGATGTAGCTGGCAACCCGTCCCTGCGGCAGCAGGGGCTGCACCTCGTCGTGGATGCGGTCGAGCACCGCCTGCATGTCGATCGTCATCTCATCATTGGGCCATGACCATGCCTTCACCGCACACCGATCCCCGTGGATTTCTTCGCGCGCTGTACGACGCCGCGGTCGCCCGCGCGCTGCCGCAGCGGTCGATGCAGGCATTCCTGCCACCGCCTCCGCGCGGGCGCACGCTGGTGCTGGGCGCCGGCAAGGCGGGCGGCTCGATGGCCGCGGCGCTGGACACGCTGTGGCCGGCGGACGCGCCGCTGTCGGGCCTGGTCGTCACCCGCTACGACCACGTGCCGCCGGCCTACCGCGCGAAGCCGGGCCGCATCGAGGTGGTCGAGGCGGCCCACCCGGTGCCCGACGAAGCCGGCCGGCAGGCCGCGCTGCGCATCGCCGCGCTCGCGCGACAGGGGCTGACGGCCGACGACCTGGTGCTGTGCCTGGTGTCGGGCGGCGGCTCGGCGCTGCTCGCGCTGCCGGCCGACGGCGTCACGCTGGAGGAGAAGCAGGCGATCAACAAGGCCTTGCTGAAGAGCGGTGCCGCCATCGACGAGATGAACTGCGTGCGCAAGCACCTGTCGGCGATCAAGGGCGGGCGGCTCGCGGCGCTGTGCGCGCCGGCCCGGGTGGTCACGCTGCTGATCTCCGACGTGCCGGGCGATTCGCCCGAGGTGATCGCGAGCGGGCCGACGGTGCCCGACGCGAGCACCTGCGCCGATGCCTTGCGCATCCTCGCGCGCTACGGCATCGAGATCCCGCCGGCCGCGCGCGCCGGGCTCGAGAGCGGCGCCTTCGAGACGCCGAAGCCGGGCGACCCGCGCTTCGCCGGCCACGCGGTGAAGATGATCGCGACGCCGCAGGAGTCGCTGGAAGCCGCCGCGGCGCTGGCGCGTGCCGCCGGCCTCGACGTGCACATCCTCGGCGACGAGATCGAAGGCGAATCGCGCGAGGTCGGCAAGGTGCATGCGGCCCTCGCGCGGCAGGTGGCGCGGCGCGGGCAGCCGTTCGCGAAACCGTGCGTGATCCTGTCGGGTGGCGAGACCACGGTGACGGTGAAGAGCAAGGGTGGGCGCGGCGGACGCGCCACCGAGTTCCTGCTCGGCTGCGCGATCGCGCTGCAGGGCCAGGCCGGCGTGCACGTGCTGGCGGCCGACACCGACGGCATCGACGGCGTCGAAGACAACGCCGGCGCGATCATCACGCCCGACACGCTGGCGCGCGCGCAGGCGCTCGGGCTCAAGCCGGCGGAGTTCCTCGACCGCAACGACGCCTACAACTTCTTCGCGCCGCTCGGCGACCTGGTGGTGCCGGGCCCGACCTTCACCAACGTCAACGACTTCCGCGCGCTGCTGGTCGTCTGAGCGCCGGCAGCGCGGTCACTGCTCCAGCAGGTCCCGCATCTCGTCCGCATGCTCTTCCTCGTCGCTGAGGATGCCTTCCAGCATGCGCCGCGTCGTCGGGTCCTTGTCGCCGATCAGCGTGATCATCTGGCGGTAGGCCTCGACCGCGACGCGCTCGGCCACCAGGTTGGCGCGGATCATCGCCTTCAGCTCCGACGATTCATCGTAGTCGGCGTGGCTGCGTTCGAGCAGCGTGTTCGGCGAGAAATCGGGCTCGCCGCCCAGCTGCACGATGCGCTCGGCGATCAGGTCGGCATGCGCCGCCTCTTCGTTGGCGTGCACCATGAACTCGGCCGCGATCGCGGGTGAGCTCATGCCGTGCGCGGTGAAGTGGTGGCGCTTGTAGCGCAGCACGCACACCAGCTCGGTGGCCAGAGCGTCGTTCAGCAACTGGACGATGTCGTCGCGCCAGGGCCCGAAGCCGGGCGTCACCGGGCCTTGCTCGGCATTCTTGCGCGCCGCGTCCAGCGCAGCCGCGTCCAGGCGCAGCGATCGGCCTTCACGGCCCTTCTTGGGGTCGGTCTTATGAAGCATGTCCATCTCCGTTCGGGGTCAGGTGGGGATGGCTTCACTGTAGGAACTGCACCGCCGCCGCGGCATCGGAAGGCAGCGGCCCTGCCTGTAGGACATGACCCCGCAGCTGCGGCTCAGCCCTGCTGCAGCAACTGCGCCACCACCGCCACCGCGATCACCGCCGGCTCCTTGCCCGCGATGCCCGGCACGCCGATCGGGCAGGTCATGCGCGCGATCCGGTCCGCGGCAATGCCGCGCTCTTCGAACCGGTGCACGAAGCGCTCGCGCTTGGTCCGGCTGCCGATCAATCCGAGGTAGGCGAAATCGCCGCGCCGCAGGATCGCCTCGGTGATGCGCAGGTCCAGGTCGTGGCTGTGCGTCAGCACCAGGTAGTACGCGCCCGCCGGCGCCTGCGCCACCTCGGCCTCCACCGGCTCCACGCACAGCCGCTCGACGTGCGGCGGCAGCCAGCCGTCCGGAAACTCGCTCTCGCGCTCGTCGATCCACTGCACCTTGCAGTCGTCGATGCCGGCCAGCAGCCCGACGATCGCGCGGCCCACGTGGCCGGCCCCGTACAGCTGCAGGAAGAAGCGCGGCGCCGGCTCCACCCAGCCCGCCAGCAGCGCCGCATCGACCGGCTGCGTGCGCAGCGTCAGCGCGCCGCCGCAGCACTGGCCCAGCGACGGGCCGAGCGCGTAGTGCTCGTCATGGATGCCCGGGTCGCCGGCGGCCAGGCAGCGCCGCGCATGCGCGATCGCCTTCAGCTCCAGGTGGCCGCCGCCGATCGTGCCGTGCACCGCGTCGTGCGTCACCAGCATGTGCGTGCCGCTCTCGCGCGGCACCGAGCCGCGGTGCGACAGCACCTGCACGTCCATCGCCGGGATGCCCGCGGCGAGCAGTGCCTCAGCCTGGTGACGTGCTGACATGCTCAGCCGACGCCGGGCCGCCCCAAGCCGGCTGAGCGCCCCCTCGGGGGGCAGGAACGCAGTGACGTGGGGGCGTCACCTCTCAGCCCATCACCAGCGGCAGCGGGCTGCTGACGACGGTGCCGATCAGTTCGTACATGCCCTCGTGCGTCAGCACGCCTGCCAGCACCAGCTTGGGCCGGCGCAGCAGCGGCTTCACGCGCGCGAGCAGGGATCGCCAGCTGCGGTGCAGCCCGACGCGCAGCCGGTTGGTCGCGGTGTCGCGCAGGATCAGCAGCGAGGTCTCCTCGCGCACCTCGGTCGCGAACTGGCGCTTGTACTCCGACACGCCGATGCCGAAGTTCAGCGTCTGCGGCGCCTGGTGCGCGATCAGGTCCTCGATCAGGCGGTACAGCAGCACCGTGCCGGGGCTGAACTTCGCCAGCTCGGCGTCATGCCCGATGTCGGCGTAGTGGAACACGCCGCGCCCCTGGTAGCCCAGCACGAAGGCCAGCGCCCGGCCGCCGCTGCGCAGCACGTAGCTGCGCAGCAGCCCGCGCCGCGCCAGGTCGGCCAGCCGCAGGCCGATGTCGGCGCGCTCGATGCCCAGCGGCCCGATCGCCTGGTGCTGCCAGGTGCGCCGCGCGATGTGCTGCGCCTGGCGCACGAATTCGTCGACCTGCTCTTCGCGCTCGACGCGCACCAGCTCCAGTCCGCCCAGCTGTTCTTCGAGCACCCGCACCTGGCGGCGCAAGTTGTAGCGCTTCTTGCTGCCGAAACGCGCCAGGTAGGCGTCGAAGCTGTCGGGCAGCGCGATCGTGTAGAGCGGGCGCTTGCCATGCTCGCTGTACAGCAGCGAACCCTTGCGCTCGCGCAGCGCGGCCTCCCAGCCGGCCCAGGCTTCGCAGCCGGCCGGCACGCCCTTCAGGAACAGCGCGTCCAGGTCGGGCCGCTCGCGCCACAGCCGTTCCACCACGTCGGCCAGCGCGCCGGGGCGGCCGCTGGCAAGCGGGGCGCCGCCCAGCAGGTGCGCGGCGCGCAGCTTCATCGTCGCGAAGGTGTGGCGCCCGGCCGAGAAGGCCAGCGCATACGGCTGCACGTCCATCGGCACCACGCCGACCTCGGCCCCGGCCTGCGCCGGCAGCACGCCCAGCAGCAGGTCATCGGACGGGCGCGTGCTGACCAGGTGGCTCCACCATTCGGGCGACTGGTAGATGCGGTAGACGTGGTCGCTCGACCGCAGCAGGCCGTCCCAGCCCTGGATCAGCCGGGCATCGCGCCCGGCGTCCATCGTTCGGGAAAACACCACCGCCGCGACGGAGGCGAGGATGGGGGCGGCGGCGGACGTTGTGGCGCTCATCGGATGCGGCTCGTGGGGTCAGGGTGCAAATCGCCACGAAGAATAGCCAGCGGCGCGTCAAAGCCGTCTCCCTTGCCCCGGGGGTTTCGCCGTGAATACTGCACGGATCGCACCGCACGCGCCCTTATCCGACCTGCCGCACCGCGGTGATCGCGTCCAGGATCGCCTCGCTGGTGGCCGGTGCGCGCAGCGGCGGGTCGACCCGGTGCCCGCCCACCGCCGACACCGCGTCGCGGATCGCGAAGAACACCGAGAACGGCAGCAGCAGCGGCGGCTCGCCGACCGCCTTGCTGCGGTGGATGCTGTCCTCGACGTTGTCGCCGTCGAACAGCTGCACGTTGAACACCGGCGGGCAGTCGTTGGCGGTCGGGATCTTGTAGGTGCTGGGTGCATGCGTCATCAGCAGCCCGCTCTGCGGATGCCACACCAGCTCTTCGGTGGTCAGCCAGCCCATGCCCTGGATGAAGGCGCCTTCCACCTGGCCGATGTCGACCGCGGGGTTCAGCGAGCGGCCGGCATCGTGCAGCAGGTCGGCGCGCAGCAGCTTCCACTCGCCGGTCAGCGTGTCCACCACCACCTCGCTCACCGCCGCGCCGTACGCGAAGTAGTAGAACGGCCGGCCCGTCAGCGTCGCGCTGTCCCAGTGCAGCCCGGGCGTCGCGTAGAAGCCGTCGGACCACAGCTGCACGCGCGCCAGGTAGGCCTGCATCACCAGCTCGCCGAAGCCGATGCGCCCTGCAGGCCCCACCACCTCGTCGTTGGCGAAGCGCAGCTCGCCGGCGCGGCAGCCCAGGCGCTGCGCGGCCACGTCGGCCAGCCGCTCGCGGATCTGCCGCGCTGCGTCCTGCGCCGCCTTGCCGTTCAGGTCGCTGCCGGTGGACGCGGCGGTGGCCGAGGTGTTGACCACCTTGTGCGTGTCGGTCGCGCTGACGCGCACGCGCTCGAAGCCGACGCCCAGCTCGTGCGCCACCACCTGCGCCACCTTGGTGTTGAGCCCCTGGCCCATCTCGGTGCCGCCGTGGTTCACCAGGATCGACCCGTCGGCATACACGTGCACCAGCGCGCCGGCCTGGTTCAGGTGCTTGACGTTGAACGAGATGCCGAACTTGACCGGCGTGAACGCGAGGCCGCGCTGCAGCACCGGGCTCGTGCGGTTGAACTCGGCGATGGCAGCGCGTCGTTCGCGGTAGCCGCTGCTCGCCTCCAGCTGGTCGCACAGCTCGTGCAGGATGTTGTCGTCCACCGGCTGCCGGTACGGCGTCACGTGGTTCGTGCCCTTGCCGTAGAAGTTGGCGCGGCGCACGTCCAGCGCGTCCTTGCCGAGCGCGCGCGCGATGCTGTCGACGATGTTCTCGATCGCGATCGCGCCCTGCGGCCCGCCGAAGCCGCGGAAGGCGGTGTTGCTCTGCGTGTTCGTCTTGCCGCAGTAGCCGTGCATGGCCACGTCGGGCAGCCAGTAGGCGTTGTCGAAGTGGCACAGCGCGCGCGTCATCACCGGGCCCGACAGGTCGGCCGAGTGGCCGGCGCGCGACACCATCGTGATCTCGCTGCCGAGGACGCGGCCGTCGTCGTCGTAGCCCACCTCGTACTCGTACCAGAAGCAGTGGCGCCGGCCGGTGATCAAAAAGTCGTCGTCGCGGTCGACGCGCAGCTTGACCGGCCGGCGCAGCTTCTGCGCCGCCACCGCCGCCACGCAGGCGAACAGCGCCGACTGCGACTCCTTGCCGCCGAAGCCTCCTCCCATGCGCCGGCATTCGACCTGCACGTGGTGCGCGTTCAGCTTCAGTGCATGCGCCACCACGTGCTGCATCTCGCTCGGGTGCTGTGTCGAGCAATGCAGCAGCAGGCCCCGGTCTTCCTTCGGGATCGCGTAGCTGATCTGGCCTTCGAGGTAGAACTGCTCCTGGCCGCCGACGTCCAGCGTGCCGGACAGCTTGTGCGGCGCCGCGTCGATGGCCGCGCGTGCGCCCCCCTCGCGCGTGCTGCGCACCAGGTGCATCGGCGGCAGCACGTACTGGCCGGCGGCATGCGCGGCCTGCGGCGTCAGGATCGGCGGCAGCGGGTCGATCTTCAGCACCGCCTTCGCCTGCGCGGCGGCGCGGCGTGCGGCATCGCGCGTGGCCGCGATCACCGCGAACACCGGCTGGCCGAGGTAGCGCACCTCGCCGTCGGCGAGGATCGGATCGTCGTGCAGGATCGCACCGCAGTCGTTCGGGCCGGGGATGTCGGCCGCCGTCAGCACCGCGACCACGCCCGGCTGCGCGCGCAGCAGGGCCAGGTCGAGCGCCGCGATGCGACCGTGCGCCACCGGCGACAGCCCGAGCGCCGCGTGCAGCGTGCCGGCCAGCTCGGGCAGGTCGTCGATGTAGGCGGCCTCGCCGGCCACGTGCAGGTGCGCCGATTCGTGCGGCCGGCTGATGCCCACGCGCGCGCCGTCGCGCAGCGCGGCGGTCTCGGCGTCGGCATCGATGCGGCGCTGCAAAAAGGCGTCGAGCGGCTTGTTCATGCGGCGGCGCTCCAGACGCTGGTGGCGCTTTGCGGCAGCGCGTCGGTGGCGCGCGTCTCCAGCCAGAAGCGGCGCAGCAGGTTCTGCGCGACCTGCAGCCGGTAGGCGGCGCTCGCGCGCATGTCGGTCAGCGGCTTGAAGTCTTCGGCCAGCGCCTGTTGCGCGGCCTGCAGTGCGGCCTCGTCCCAGGTCCGACCTTGCAGCACCGCCTCGGCCCCCGCCGCGCGCTTGACGATGGCGGCCATGCCGCCGTAGGCCAGCCGGACCTGCGCGACGGCGCCGCCCGCATCGAGTTCGATCGACAACCCGGCGCACACCGCCGAGATGTCGCAGTCGAAGCGCTTGCTGATCTTGTAGGCGCGCGTGCGCCGCGCGGCCACCGCCAGCGGCACGACGATCTCCTGCACGAACTCGCCCGGCTGCAGCAGGTTCTTCATGTAGTCGAGGTAGAACGACGCGAGCGGCACGCGCCGCGCCTTGCTGCCGCGGCGCAGCACCAGCTCGGCATCCAGCGCCAGCAGCACCGGCGCGCTGTCGCCGATCGGCGAGCCGTTGGCGACGTTGCCACCCATCGTGCCGGCATGGCGGATCGGCGGCGACGCGAAGCGCAGCCACACCTCGGTCAACCCGCCGAAGCGCTGCGCGAGCGCGGCCCAGGCGTCTTCGAGCGACGCACCGGCGCCGATGTGCAGGTGGCCGTCGCGCTCGGCGATGCGCTTCAGCTCGGCCACGTCGCCCAGGTAGACGATCGCGCCCAGGTCGCGGAACTGCTTATTGACCCACAGCCCGATGTCGGTGGAACCGGCCAGCAGCGTGGCCTTGGGGTGCTGCTCGAGCAGCGCGGCCAGCGCATCCAGCGAACGCGGTGCGAAGAAGTCGTCGACGCGCGGCGCACCCGCGCGCTGTCGGTTGAAGCCGGCGTAGTGCAGGCCGTCGCCGCCCTGCAGCCCCCGCAGCGCGGCGAGCACCGGCGCCGTGTCCAGCGGCACGGCCGGCAACTCGAACATGCGCTGCCCGGCATCCAGGATCGGCCGGTAGCCGGTGCAGCGGCACAGGTTGCCCGACAGTTCGTCGGCCAGTTCGCGGCGCGTCGGCGGGGCGCCGCAGGCGCGGTGGCGCTGGTAGCTGTCCCACAGCGACATCACGAAGCCCGGCGTGCAGAAACCGCACTGCGAACCATGGCAATCGACCATCGCCTGCTGCACCGGATGCAGCGCGCCGGAGGCGGGGTCTTTCAGGTCCTCGACGGTGAACAAGGCCTTGCCGGCCAGCGTCGGCAGGAACTGGATGCAGGCGTTGACGGTGTGCAGCGCGAGCCCGTCCACCACCTGCGACGCCGGCGTGTGCGGCCCCGGCAGCTCGCCGATGACCACGGTGCAGGCGCCGCAATCGCCTTCGTTGCAGCCCTCCTTGGTGCCGGTGCAATGCGCGTCCTCGCGCAGCCAGTCGAGCACCGAACGCGTGGGATGCACGCCGCTCACGTCGACGAGTTCGCCACGGTGATAGAACCGGATGCCTTGGGTACTCATGGAAAACCTGGGTTGCTCGACAAGCATAGGAACAGACTCCCGAAAGGTAAACCGTCCCGCCGCCGTCGTTATACGATTCGGCCCATATCATCTATCAGCCAGCGGCCATGGCGCAGCGCGCGGATTTCGACAAGATCGAGCTCTACCTCATCCGGGTCCTGCACACCTTGATCACCGAACGCAATGTTTCGCGGGCGGCGCTTCGCCTGCGCAGCACCCAGCCCGCCGTCAGCGCCCAATTGAAGCGCCTGCGCGCGCTCACCGGCGACCCCTTGCTGGTGCGCGCCGGCCACGGCATGACACCCACCGCCACGGCACTGCAATTGGTGGGCCCGGCCACGGCACTGCTGGCCGAGGCCGACCGGCTGTTCAGCCCGCGCAGCCGCGCCCAGGGCTTCGACCCGCTGACCAGCACCGACACCTTCCGCATCGCGGCCAGCGACTACCTGGACCCGCTGTTCCTGCCCCAGCTCGTGACCGCGCTGAAGCACGGCGCGCCCGGCGTGCGCATCGAGCTGCTGCCGCTGACGGGCGAGTTCGACCACCGGCGCGCGCTGGCGCGCGGCGAGGTCGACCTGGTGATCGGCAACTGGCTCGAGCCGCCCGGCGAGCTGCACCTGGGCCGGCTGCTCAGCGACGAGGTGGTGTGCCTGGTCGCGGCCGACCACCCGGCGACGCGCGGCCGCGCCTGGAGCGTCGACAAGTACCTGGCCTGCGAGCACGTCGCGCCGACGCCCACCCATGCCGGCGCGCGCGGCGTGATCGACGAGCACCTCGACCGCCAGGGCCTGGCGCGCGACATCGTGGTGCGCAGCGCCCATTTCGGGCTGATCCCCGACATGGTGGCACGCAGCCTGCTGGTGCTGACGACCGGCAAGCTGTTCTGCTCGCGCTACCTGGGAAGCCTGCCGGTGCGCATCGTGCGCTGCCCGGTGGCCTTTCCGGCGCTCACCTACTACCAGCTGTGGCACGACCTGACGCATGCGTCGGCGGCGATGCGCTGGCTGCGCGAACAGGTGCGCGACGCTGCCCGCAGCCTGAGGACGAACGAATGACCGCCAACCGCATCGCGCTGCGCGCCGACCTGCTCGATTTCACCGCGTCCCCCGACTGGGGCGACGTCGATTCCCCGGCCGTGCGCTTTCGCCCCGACCACTGGCTGCTGGTCGAGGCCGGCCGCATCGTCGGCGCCCAGCCCGGCACGCCGGACGCCAGCTGGCAGCTGCACGACCACCGCGGCCGGCTGCTGATGCCCGGCTTCATCGACACCCACGTGCACAGCCCGCAGCTGGACGTGATCGCGAGCTACGGCACGGCGCTGCTCGACTGGCTGGACACCTACACCTTCCCGGCCGAGCGCCGCTATGCCGATGCCGGCGAGGCCGAACGCGGCGCGGCGCGCTTCCTGGATGCGCTGCTGGCCCACGGCACGACCAGCGCGGTGGTCTTCCCGACGGTGCACAAGGTCAGCGCCGACACGCTGTTCGCCGCCGCGCAGGCACGCGGCATGCGGCTGGTCACCGGCAAGGTGCTGATGGACCGGCATGCACCCGACGGGCTGCGCGACGACGTCGACCAGGCCGAGCGCGATTGCGTCGAGCTGATCGAGCGCTGGCACGGCACCGGCCGGCTGGCCTATGCGGTGACGGTGCGCTTCGCGCCGACCAGCACGCCTGCCCAGCTGGCGATGGCCGGGCGGCTGTGCGCCGCGTACCCGGGCGTCTTCATGCAGACCCACGTGGCCGAGAACCGCGACGAGGTGCTGTGGGTGGCCCAGCTGTTCCCCGAGGCGCGCAGCTACCTGGACGTCTACGCCCGCGCCGGGCTGCTGAACGAGCGCAGCGTGCTGGCGCACGGCATCTGGCTGGACGATGCGGACCGGGCGGCCATCCAGGCCAGCGGGGCGCAGATCGCCCACAGCCCGTCGTCCAACCTGTTCCTCGGCAGCGGGCTGTTCGGCTGGCGCGCGGCCGAAGCGGCGGGCTGCGCGGTGAGCCTGGCGACCGACGTGGGTGGCGGCACCAGTTTGTCGATGCTGCGCGCGGCCAGCGATGCCTACCGGGTGCAGGCGATGGCCGGCGAGCGGCTGACGGCGTGGAAGGCCTTGCACGCCGCGACGCGCGGCGCGGCGAAGGCGCTGGGGCTTGCGGACGAGATCGGCTCGCTGGAGGTGGGGCGGGTCGCCGACCTGTGCGTCTGGGACTGGGCCGTCGGGCCGGTGGCCGAGCGGCGCATGGAGGTGGCGCGGGGCTTGCATGAGAAGGTCTTTGCGTGGATGACGCTCGGGGATGAGCGGAACCTCGTGCAGACCTGGATCGAAGGGCGCCAGCGCCATGTGCGGTGATCCCGGATGCCAATCCGGGTCGTCGCCAGAGCACAATCCCAGCCGCCCGCGGAGACAAGCATGTTGCGCCTAGAGTTGATCGACATCAGCAAGACCTACCCCGCCGTCAAGGCCAACGACCGCGTCTGCCTGCGCGTCAAGCCCGGCGAGATCCATGCCGTGCTCGGCGAGAACGGGGCCGGCAAGTCGACCATGATGAAGATGATCTACGGCGCGGTCCGTCCCGACGAGGGCACGATCCGCTGGAACGGCCAGCCGGTCGAGATCCGCAACCCGCAGGAGGCGCGCGCGCTGGGCATCAGCATGGTGTTCCAGCACTTCAGCCTGTTCGACACCCTCACCGCCGCCGAGAACGTCTGGCTCGGCCTCGACAAGTCGCTGACGCTGGCCGCCGTGACGCAGCGCATCACCGAGGTCGCCCGCGTCTACGGCCTCGACGTCGACCCGCTGCGCCCGGTGCACACGCTGTCGGTCGGCGAACGCCAGCGCGTCGAGATCGTGCGCGCGCTGATGACCCACCCGAAGCTGCTGATCCTCGACGAACCCACCTCGGTGCTGACGCCGCAGGCGGTCGAGACGCTGTTCGTCACGCTGCGCCAGCTGGCCAGCGAAGGCTGCAGCATCCTCTACATCAGCCACAAGCTCGACGAGATCCGCGCGCTGTGCCACCACTGCACCGTGCTGCGCGGCGGCCGCGTCACCGGCGAGGTCGACCCGACGCTGGAGACCAACGCCAGCCTGTCGCGCCTGATGATCGGCGCCGAGCCGCCGCAGCTGCAGCACCTGCAGGCGCGGCTGGGCGATGTGGCCCTGTCGGTGCGCGAGCTGGCGCTGCCCAAGCTCGACCAGTTCGGCATGGACCTGCGCGAGATCAGCTTCGACGTGCGCTGCGGCGAGATCCTCGGCATCGCCGGCGTCTCCGGCAACGGCCAGCAGGAGCTGATGGCCGCGCTGTCCGGCGAAGACCCGCGCGCCGCGCCCGACAGCATCCGCCTGTTCGACCGCCCGATCGGCCGCCAGTCGCCACGCCGCCGCCGCGCGCAGGGCCTGCACTTCGTGCCCGAGGAGCGCCTGGGCCGCGGCGCGGTGCCGACGCTGTCGCTGGCGCAGAACACGCTGCTCACGCGCACCGCCGCGGTGTCGGGCCAGGGCTGGATCCGCACCGGCGAGGTCGCGGCGCTGGCGCAGCGGCTGATCGAGCGCTTCAACGTCAAGGCCGGCGGCCCGGATGCCCCCGCGAAAAGCCTGTCCGGCGGCAACCTGCAGAAGTTCATCGTCGGGCGCGAGATCGACGCCGCGCCGCGCCTCTTGATCGTCTCGCAGCCCACCTGGGGCGTCGACGTCGGCGCCGCGGCGCAGATCCGCGGCGAGCTGCTGAAGCTGCGCGACGCGGGCTGCGCGGTGCTGGTGGTCAGCGAAGAACTCGACGAACTGTTCGAGGTCTGCGACCGGCTGGTCGTCATCGCGCAGGGCCGCGTGTCGCCGCCGATCGCCACCTCGCAGGCCACGGTGGAGCAGATCGGCGAATGGATGAGCGGGTTGTGGACCAAGCGCGGCGCGGCCTTCCACCAGGAGGCGAACCATGCTGAAGCTTGAGGCGCGGCCGGCGCAGAGCCGGGTCATGTCGATCGCGTCGCCGCTGCTGGCGCTGGGCATCACCGTCGTGCTCGGCGTGGTGCTGTTCCTGCTGCTCGGCAAGGACCCGCTGCGCGGCCTGCAGGTGTTCTTCGTCGAGCCGCTGAAGAGCGCCTACGCGCTGTCCGAGCTGGCGGTGAAGGCGACGCCGCTGCTGCTGATCGCGCTGGGTCTGGCGGTGTGCTTCCGCTCCAACGTGTGGAACATCGGTGCCGAGGGCCAGTTCGTGATCGGCGCGATCGCGGCCGGCGGGGTGGCCATGCTGGCCGAGCCCGGCACGGGGCGCTGGATCGTCGTGCCCATCCTGCTGGCCGGCATGCTGGGCGGCATGGCCTGGGCCGGCATCGTCGCGCTGCTGCGCGACCGCTTCAACGCGAGCGAGATCCTGGTCAGCCTGATGCTGGTCTACGTGGCCGACCAGGTGCTGGGCTACCTGGTCTACGGGCCCTGGAAGGACCCGAACGGCTACAACTTCCCGCAGACCATCACCTTCCTCGACGCGACCAAAGTGCCGCGCCTGGTCAGCGGGCTGCGCGTCAACATCGGCCTGGTGATCGCGCTGCTGGCGGTGGCGGCGTTCTGGGCCTTCCTGTTCCGCACCTATGCCGGCTTCCAGCTGCAGGTGGGCGGGCTCGCGCCGGCAGCCGCCCGCTATGCAGGCTTCTCGTCGCGCCGCGCGCTGTGGACCGCGCTGCTCGGCTCGGGCGGCATGGCGGGGCTGGCCGGCGCGCTCGAAGCCGCCGGGCCGCTGGGCCAGCTGACGCCGCACGTGCCGGCCGGCTACGGCTTCGCGGCCATCATCGTCGCCTTCGTCGGCCGGCTGCACCCGGTGGGCATCGTGTTCTCGGCCATCCTGATGAGCATGTTCTACATCGGCGGCGAGCTGGCGCAGTCGCGCCTGGGCCTGCCCAAGTCGCTGACCGGCGTGTTCCAGGGCTTGCTGCTGTTCACGCTGCTGGCCTGCGACACGCTGATCCACTACCGTATCCGCTGGAAGCCGGCGCACGTGCCGGCGCCGGCCGCCACGCCGCCGGCCGCCTCCTCCACCGCCGAAGGACAAGCCTGATGGACGCCGTCGCCCTGCTGATCGCCGCCACGCTGAACTCCGGCACCGTGCTCGCGTTCGCGGCGCTCGGGCTGCTGATCAACGAACGCGCCGGCATCGTCAACCTCGGCGCCGAGGGGCTGATGCTGATCGCCGCGATCGCCGGCTTCGCGACCGCGGTGCACACCGGCAGCGACTGGCTGGCCTTCGCGGCCGGCGCCGGTGCCGGCGCGCTGCTGGCCGCGGCCTTCGGCGTGCTGGTGATCTGGCTCAACACCAACCAGTACGCCACCGGCCTCGCGCTCAGCCTGTTCGGCAGCGGCTTCTCGGCCTTCGTCGGCATCGGCTACGTGCAGGAGAAGCTGTCGGAGCGGCCGCACTTCCAGGTGCCCTGGCTGGCCGACATCCCGCTGCTCGGCCCGGCGCTGTTCCGCCAGCACCCGATGGTGTATGCGGCGATCGCGCTGACCGTCGCGCTGGCCTGGTTCCTGTACCGCTCGCGCGCCGGACTGGTGCTGCGCGCGGTCGGCGAATCGCCCGAATCGGCGCATGCGCTGGGCTACCCGGTGCGGCGCATCCGGCTGCTGGCGGTGGTGGTGGGCGGCGCGCTGTGCGGGCTGTCGGGCGCCTACATCTCGGTCGTCTACACGCCGCTGTGGGTCGAGGGCATGATCGCCGGCAAGGGCTGGATCGCGCTGGCCCTCACGACCTTCGCCACCTGGCGACCGGCACGCGTCTTGCTCGGCGCCTACCTGTTCGGCGGCGTGACCATGCTGCAGTTCTACCTGCAAGGCGAAGGCGTCCAGGTCTCGGCGCAGCTGCTGACGATGCTGCCCTACCTGTCCACCATCGTCGTGCTGGTGCTGATCTCGCGCAATGCCGGCTGGATCCGCGTGAACATGCCGGCCTCGCTGGGCAAGCCCTTCTTCCCCGGCTGACCGGGGTTTCACAACTGATAAATTCTCGCGTTCCTCACCCTGGAGTCCCCATGAACCCAATTTCCAAACGTGCCCTGCTGAAGCTCGCAGGGTGGAGCACGCTGGCGGCAGGCACCGCGCTGGTGGGTTGCGGCAAGAAGGAAGAAGCGCCCGCCCCGGCACCGGCCCCGGTGGCCGCCGCGTCGGCCGCAGCGCCCAAGCCCGAGCCGCTGAAGATCGCCTTCGCCTACGTCGGCCCGGTGGGCGACGGCGGCTGGACCTTCGCGCACGACAACGCGCGCAAGGCGCTCGAGAAGGAATTCGGCGACAAGATCCAGACCAGCTTCGTCGAGAAGGTGCCCGAGGCGGCCGATGCCGAGCGGGTGTTCCGCGACATGGCCAGCCAGGGCAACAAGCTGATCTTCGGCACCACCTTCGGCTACATGGAGCCGATGCTGAAGGTGGCGGCCGACCTGAAGGACGTGAAGTTCGAGCATGCCACCGGCTACAAGCAGGCCGAGAACATGCGCACCTACGACAGCCGCACCTATGAAGGCGCCTACATGGCGGGCGTGGTGGCCGGCGGCATGACCAAGAGCAACGTGCTGGGCGTGGTCGGCTCGATCCCCATCCCCGAGGTCATTCGCAACATCAACAGCTTCACGCTGGGCGCGCAGTCGGTGAACCCGAAGATCAAGACCAAGGTGGTCTGGGTCAACGAATGGTTCAACCCGCCCAAGGAAACCGAGGCCGCGCAATCGCTGATCAACGGCGGCGCCGACGTGCTGATGCAGAACACCGATTCGAGCGCGGTGCTGCAGACGGCCGAGAAGGCCGGCAAGTACGCCTTCGGCTGGGACAGCGACATGACGGCCTACGGCCCGAAGGCCCACCTGGCCTCGAGCATCATCAACTGGGCGCCGTACTACAAGAAGGCGACGCAGGATGCGCTGGACGGCAAGTGGGCCGGCAACAGCGCATCGTGGTGGGGCGTCAAGGAAGGCGCGATCGACCTGGTGTCGATCTCCGACAAGGTGCCCGCCGACCTGAAGGAGAAGGTCGAGAAGGTCAAGGCCGGCCTGAAGGACGGCACGTACGTGATCTGGAAGGGCCCGATCGTCGGCAACGACGGCAAGGAAGTGCTGAAGAAGGACGAGGTCGCCGACGACAAGTTCCTCGGCGGCGTGAAGTTCTTCGTCAAGGGCGTCGACGGCAAGGTCCCTGGCGGCAAGTAAGCCTTGATCGAAGCGACGCTGTGGCACCCGGTGGCCGACAGCGCCTCGCTGGGCGCTGGGCCGCTGGGCGTGCGGCTGTTGTCGCAGGACCTGGTGCTGTGGCGCGATGCCGCGGGCCAGGTGCGGGTCTTCACCGACCGCTGCCCGCATCGCGGCACGCGGCTGTCGCTGGGCCGCGTGGTGCAGCAGGACGGGCAGGCGGCGATCGAATGCCCGTACCACGGCTGGCGCTTCGCGGGTGACGGGCGCTGCGTGCTGATCGCGTCGCAGCCGTCGTTCCAGCCGCCGGCCTCGCATGCGGCGTGTGCGCACCAAGCGCAGGAGGCCCACGGCCTCGTCTGGGTGCGGTTGCAGGGTGGTGACACGCCGCTGCCGGCCTTCGAGGCCGAGACCGACCCGCAGCTGCGCAAGCTGCTGTGCGGCCCGTACGACGTCGAGACCAGCGCCGGCCGCATCGTCGAGAACTTCCTGGACCTGTCGCACTTCGGCTTCGTGCACGACGGCTGGCTCGGCGAGCGGCAGCAGGTGCGCACGCCGGACTACGCCGTGCAGGCCACGCCGACGGGTTTTGTCGCCACCGGCTGCCAGGCCTGGCAGCCCAAGAGCAACCGGCTCGCCACCGAGGGCAGCTGGGTCGACTACCGCTACGAGCTGACGGCGCCCTTCAGCGCGCTGCTGACGAAACTGCCGCAGGCGCAGGACGCTACCCAGAACGACACGCGCGAGGTGATCGGCCTGTTCGTCTGCCCGCTCGACGAGGAACGCAGCCGCGTGTGGTTCCGCCTCGCGGTGACCGACGCCGAATCGAGCGACGACGCGCTGCGCGCCTTCCAGCACACCATCTTCACGCAGGACCAGCCCGTCCTCGAGTCGCAGCGCCCGAAGCGCCTGCCGCTCGCCGGGGGCGAGGTGCACTGCGCGGCCGACCGCAGTTCGGCCGCCTACCGCCGCTTCCTGAACGAACGCGGCATCCGTTTTGGAGCCCTGACATGAACCTCGACGCCATCCCCCGCGACCGCCTGCCTGCGCTGCTGTGCGCGATGCCGAAGGCCGAGCTGCACATCCACATCGAGGGGTCGCTGGAGCCCGAGCTGATCTTCGCGCTGGCGCAGCGCAACGGGGTGTCGCTGCCCTACCCGAGCGTCGAAGCCTTGCGCCAGGCCTATGCCTTCACCGACCTGCAGAGCTTCCTCGACATCTACTACGCCGGTGCCAGCGTGCTGCTGAAGGAGGAGGACTTCTTCGACATGGCGATGGCCTACTTCCGCCGCGCGAAGGCCGACAACGTGGTGCATGCGGAGCTGTTCTTCGATCCGCAGACGCACACCGAGCGCGGCGTGCCTTTCAAGACGGTGATCGACGGGCTGACGCGGGCCGGTGAGGCGGCCCGGCGCGAGCTGGGGGTCAGCAGCGCGCTGATCCTGTGCTTCCTGCGGCACCTGAGCGAAGAAGCGGCGTTCGAGGTGCTGGAGCAGGCGCTGCCGTTCCGCGATCGCTTCATCGGCGTCGGGCTGGACAGCAGCGAGCGCGGGCATCCGCCGGAGAAGTTCGCGCGGGTGTTCGCGAAGTGCCGGGAGCTCGGGCTGCGGCTCGTCGCGCATGCAGGCGAAGAAGGGCCGCCGGCCTACATCTGGAGTGCGCTCGACGTGCTGAAGGTGGAGCGCATCGACCACGGCGTGCGCTGCGTCGAGGACCCGGCGCTGGTGAAGCGGCTGGCGGCCGAGCGCGTTCCGTTGACGGTGTGCCCGCTGTCGAACGTGAAGCTGTGCGTCTACCCGACGATGGCGTCGCACCAGCTGGGCGCGCTGCTCGATGCGGGGCTGTGCGCGACGGTCAACTCGGACGACCCGGCGTACTTCGGCGGGTACATGAATGCGAACTTCCTGGCCACCTTCGAGGCGCTGCCGGCGCTGGGGGCACGGCAGGCGCACCAGCTGGCGAAGAACAGCTTCGAGGCGAGCTTCGTCGACGAGGCGACCAAGGCGGCGTGGAACCGCCAGCTCGACCAGGCCTTCTCGTGATCGTTCCGCCGCTCCCGGATTGCGCTTCGCTTCATCCGGGCTACAGGCCTACTGGTCATGTAGCCCGGATGCCAATCCGGGGATCGTCGTTCACTCCCGCCACATGCGCCCGGCCCAATCCGAGAAGGTCTTGAGCCGCTGAGCTTCCGCCCCGTGGTTCCGCGCCGACATCACGCTCCAGGTGATGTACTGCTCGCCGGTCCAGTCCACCCAGCCGCCGACCAGGTGCGGCTGGCCCTTGCCGTTCAACGGCAGCGGCGTGCGCTTCGGATCCAGGCAGAAGCGGAAACCTGACTTGACTTCCGGCTCGCTGCCGAACAGCGCGTTCGGATCGCAGCGCCGCCACTGCTCGTAGGTGGTGTTCGCATACAGCGCGTTGTACAGCGAGATCGAGCTGTTGATGAACATCAGGTGCAGCCCCGGCGTCACCGCATCGAGCTGGCGGAAGCGCGACTTCTCCCAGTCGTCCGGCCCGCGGTCGACCACCTCGCCGACGCCCAGCTTGTGGATCGCGAGCGACGCGCGGCTCTGGTGCCCCACGTTGCGGAACAGGTCGGTCGGCGCCGCCGGATCGGGCTGGTTGAACGGCAGGTTGGTGTTGGCCAGTTGCGCCAGCTTGGTCCGCACCTGGAAGTAGCGCGCCAGGTGCGCGGCCGACACCGCCGCCGGCGCCTTGGCCGTCATCAGGTCATCGACCACCGCGGTCGTGAAGCCCATGTGGTACGGCCAGTCCATCGGCCCCATCGACGCGCCGGGCCAGCCCGGGTTCACCGTCATCTGCAGCTGGTACCACTGGTTGGTGCGGTAGAACGACACCAGCCGCGGCTCCCACGAGAAGTAGTTCTCGCGCCCGTTCGCCGGCACGTACAGGATGTGCGGCGCCATGTAGAACACGCTCGGCCAGCTGAAGGGCCAGCCCCGCTTCTCGCCGATGCCCACCCATTGGCCGGTCGCGTCGCGCGAACCGTGCAGCCAGTCCTGCCGCCCTTCCAGGCCATAGGTGTGGGCCAGCTCCCACTGCTTCACGCCCATCCAGCGGATCGCGCCGAACAGCGCGCGTTCGATGAAGGCCTCCTTCGTGAAGGCCGCCGGCAGGTTGGCCGCGCTCGCCGTCTGCGCCGACATCAGCGCCTGCAGCTTCCTGCCGCCGATCTCGCCGCCATACGGGTGGGCCGGATCGCCCGAGACGCGCGAGCCGCGCCCGCCTCCGGCAAAGTCGACGGTCTTCGCACCGACGTCCCCCAGCCAGTACTGCGCCCGCTCGCGCAGCTCGGGCGTCAGGTGGCTCCAGTCGCCATACACGCCGTTCGGGTTCTGGTTGGCCTTCAGGAAGTCGCTGATGCGCTTGACCACCTTGATCGGGTTCGAGCCGTCGTCGCCCTGGGTCTCGAACAGGCCTTGCGCCTGCCCGGCCTCGGGCGTCCAGATGTCCAGCGGGCTCTCGATCGGCAGCCACGCGCTCCAGTCGGGCAGCTGCAGCGGGATCGGCATCTCGCGCGTGTTCAGCACCTTGCCCGGGCTCGGGTCCATCGCGGCGTCGAGTTCGGCCTGCGTCACCGCGGCGCTGCTGTTCGCGGCCTTGCCGGTGAACACGTTGACGAAGGACTTGGCGTCCGGCAGCACCGCATCGATGCCGGCACCGGCCGCCCATTCGACCGTCGGCTTGCTGTCCAGCCCCGGGCCGGGCTGGTACGGCGGGTTCCATGGCGTGGCCTGCGCGACATGCGGCACCTTGGGGTATAGCGCGGCGCGCAGGTAGGCCGCGATCTGCCGGCCCTGCGTTTCGCTCAGCCCGTGGAAACGCGAGCGCTGCACGATCGAGTTGTTCGAGAAGTTGAAGTACTGCAGGTCGCGGCCGTCGCTCGCATGGCACGACGAGCAGGCGGCGCGGATCGTCGTGTTGACGATCGGCGACTTCTTCAGCAGGTTCTGCCCGCTCCACAAGGCTTGGCCGGCGGTGGCGTCGGCCGTCCAGGTGCGGCCCGCCTCCTTCTCGGACTGGATGTCGGCCCACTGGCGCGGCTGCCCGGCCGTCAGGTTGCGGCCGGATGCGTCCTGGAGCTGCAGGTCGAGGATGCGGTAGCCGTTGGAGCTGCCGTCGGTGCCGTTGAAGCGAAATTCGATGCGGTTGGTGGCGGGCAATGCGACCAGGCGTGCCCGCGCGGTCGCGTCCAGCGGCACGCGAAAGCGGAGGGTCAGCAGGCCGCCGTTGACGCCGCCATGCGCGCGCTCGACCTCGTCGAGCTGCATGCCGGCATCGCTGATGTCGATCCACGGCGCGGCGCTGCCGTTCGGGCCGCCGACGATGCGCAGGCTGGCCGCGATCTTCGTCAGCGGCTTGCTCAGCGCCTCGAACTCCGGCGAGTTGTAGAAGCCGCAGCGGTGGCAGCGCACGACCAGTTGGCTGGCAGCGCCGAGCGATGCGCCGTCGAGCGCGAGCTGGGCCGGCACCACGGTGGGCGCGTCGGGGGCGCCGGCGCCGAGGACTTCGAGCGGCAGCGTCAGCGTGGGGGCCGGGCCGGGTGCAGGTGCAGGGGCAGGCGCGGGAGCAGGTGCCGGGCTCGGTGCAGGCGCCGGCGACGGGGCAGGCGATGGTGCCGGGCTGGGTGCGGGAGACGGCGCAGGGGCCGGGCTGGGCGCAGGTGCGGGGGATGGCGCAGGGGCCGGAGCAGGTGCAGGTGCCGGAGCGGGCGCCGGGGCTTGTGCATCCGTGGCCGCCAGCTGCCAGCGCTGGTTGTCGTTGTTGCCGCAGTCCCATTGCTGGATGCGGCCGCCGACCGCGGTGCTGAAGTCCTTGACGTCCAGGCACTTGCCGGTGTGCTTGGCCGCGATGCGGAAGCTGTCGCCGACGGGCATCACGCTGAAGCGCTGGTTGGCGCCGGCGCCGTAGCTCCACTGCTGGATCAGTGCGCCGTTGGTGGTGGAGATGTCGCTGACGTCCAGGCCCTTGCCGCTGTTGACGTTGCTGAACGAATAGCTGCCGTCGGCCGCGGCACGCACCTCGAAGCGCTGGCTCGCGGCGCCGCTGCAGGTGGCCTGCAGCGTCTTGGCGCCATCGGCGGTGCTGGCGCCTTCGATGTCCAGGCACAGCTTCGACTGCATGCCGCGCAGCGTGTACTGGCCGACGGCCAGCGCGCCACGGCTGCTGGCGCCGCGCGGGAAGAACAGGAACTGCTGCGACGCGTCGGCCGTGTTGCAGCCGGACTGCTGCAGCTGGGCACCATCGGCAGTCGACTTGCCGGCGATCGTCACGCACTTGCCGCTGGCTGCGCTGACCAGCCGCACGCGGTTGCCCTGCGCGCGCCATGGCTTGAAGCGCTGCGCGTTGGTGTCGTTGTTCGTCCACTGGTGGATGGGCGCGCCGTCCGCGCCCGAGCTGCCCGACAGGTCGAACACCTGCCCGGTGCCGGCGTTGACCAGCTTGATGGTGCCGCCGCTCTCGTTGGTCACGTCGAAGGCCTGGGTCAGGTTGTCGCCGCAGCCGGCCTGCTGGATGCGGCCGCCATCGGGGGCCGAGGGCACGGCATCGACGCACTTGCCGCTCTGGGCGTCGACCAGCACGTAGCGGCCGGCGGCCAGCACCGGTGTCGCATCGGCACTGACGGCGGCAGCCGTCTCGCGGTTCAACGCGGCATCGGGTGTGGAGGCGCTGTTCTGGTTGCCGCCCCCGCAGGCGCTCAACAACAGGCTGACGGCCAGGGCAACCGCGGTCGGAGCGGCGTGCAGGGTGGCGTGGTGGCGGAGCATGGCTTCCCTCGCGAGTCTTGTTCGCAGAGGCCGTCGGTCGCCTCATGAAACCGGTTTGGATGAAACCGGTTCCATTCTTGCCGCGGGACCGATGCGATGCCCATCGCAAGAAGCAAGAGTGTGCAAGCAGGCGTAAGGCGTGTCCCATGCCCAAACGCGCAGCGCACCCCGAAGAATCAGGTCAACTTTCGTTCTTCTTCTCGGAGGGCGGAACAAAGCCGATGGGCCGCTTCGGAGGATCGGGCGGCGTCATCAGCTCGCGCAGCGTGTCGAACACCTGCTTGAGCTGATGACGCGTGTTGCGACTGAAGGTGTCGTGATGCATGGCCAGCACCTCGGTCTTTTCTTCCAGTTCGTTCAACCGCTGGGACAGCTCGCCATGCATCGCGACCAACTCACGCAGCCGCACGAAAGCGCGCACAACGTAGACCGACACTTCGATGGCACGGGGGCTGTTGAGGATGGTCGCGGCCATCAATGCCCCATGCTCAGTGAACGCGCGCGGGAGGTAGCGCCGGCCACCATGCCCTGTGGGCTCAGAACTTGAGGTCGCAAATTGCGACCTCAAGTCGGCGAACTCGTCTGCCGTCAGGCTGAACATGAAATCGCCCGGAAACTTGGGCAGATTGCGCTTGACGGCCTCGTTGAAACGTTTGGTCGGCACGTCATAGAGGGCGGCCAGATCCGCGTCGACGATCACACGCTGGCCACGAACGATGGCAATGCGCAAGGCAATCGCCTCGAGTGCCGGGAGTTGCTCGTTCCCGATCACGGCCGCTCCCACGACAGGTTGTGGAACGGGTGTGCTGTGGCCATGGCGGCGCACGTTATCGAGGCAGGCTTGGAGGGTCAAGCCAAGGCCGTCAGACATTTGTACCCGATTGACGGCGTCTCAGGAAAAATCGCGATCGTGCGCGGCAATCGCCTCGTCGACAGAGGCGAACCAGCCGGAGCGATCGCCGGGAGCAGCTTCGATGAGCAGCTCGACGAACCTGCCGTCAGAGTCGCGAAGCTGCTCGTCGTCGACGGGCAGCCTGAAGAAGTCGCAACTCTGGACCGTGACCTGTCCGGTGCTCACGTCCTGGAAGCAGCGGTACAAGATCGCGGTCTTGGCATCGCGCCGCTTCCAGACCTTGAGTTCAATGCAGGGATCGGTCATTTCGGCGTGTGGTTGCAAGTGCAGCCCGGTGAGTTCGGTCCCATGCTTTTGGAACATGCCCTCGATGCGGATCGTCGGCGAGTGCATCTCCGGATACTTGACGTCGTTCATGGCGTGGTCCAGCACCGCCACGTGAGACAGTCCCTGGGTGGCTTTCGATCGCGGGGCGATTGTCCTCGATGCGTCGGCCGACCGGGCTCGGCGTTTGAGGTCGCAAATTGCGGCCTCAAGTTCAAGGCGCCATCAGAAACCGCTCCACCACCGTCAACTGCTCCGGCACGTTCAAGGCCGGCGCATGCCCGCAGCCCGGCACCGTCACCACCTGCGCGCGCGGCCCGCGCCGGCGCATCTGCTCGGCCACCTCGGGCAACAGCAGGTCCGAGTGCTCGCCGCGCAGGCACAGCACCGGCAGCGTCAGCGTGTCCCACGCATCCCACAGCCGGTAGTCGTCATCGTGGTGGGTGAACTGCATCACCATCGCCGGGTCGTAGTGCGGCGTCACGCGGCCGTCGGGCAGGCGGCGCGTCGAGGTCTCGGTCAAGCGCCGCCACTGCCCGTCGCTGAGCCAGCCGTACGGCTGGTAGATCTTGCGGAAGTACTGCTCCAGCTCGCTCACCGTCTCGAAGGCCGCCGGCCGCCCTGCATAGCCGCGGATGCGCGCCAGCGCCGGCTCGGCCAGCTCCGGGCCGTTGTCGTTCAGCACCAGCTTGCGGATGCGCCCGCGCAGCCCACCGGCCGCCGCCAGCGTGCCGATCGCCCCGCCCATCGACGTGCCCAGCCAGTGGAACTCGTGCAGCCCCAGCTGGTCGGCCAGCGAGACCGCCTGGCGCACGTAGAACGCCAGGCAGTACTCGCGCTCGGGCTCGCGGCTCCATTCGCTCAGGCCGCGGCCCAGCGTGTCCGGGCAGATCACCCGGTAGCGCTGCGACAGGTGCGCCGCCACCTCGTCCATGTCGCGGCAGGTGCGCGCGAGGCCGTGCCAGGCGATCACGGTCTCGCCGCGGCCTGCGCCCCACTCGGTGTAGTGGAGCTCGCGGCCTTCGCACGCCAGGTAATGCGACGTGAACGACACCGTCGGCCTCAGTTCGGCACGGCCACGGCCGTGCCGCTGAAGCCGATCTGGTCCGCCACCAGCGGCGCTGCCAGGATTGCCGGCACGTTGCCCGACGTGATCGCCGGCGCCGCCCCCGGCACGCCGCCGCGCGGCGTCGCGCGCACCACCTGGCTCGGCGGCAGCGCGCTGCCGTTCTTCAGGTGCGCATACATCGCGTCCATCGCCCGGTTGAAGTACACGTGCAGCGGCACGAAGCGCGTGTCGAAGCCGGAGAACGACAGGAAGCCGTCGAAGTGCTGCGCATTCGTCACCTCGATGTAGCCGAGCTTGCTCGCTCCCGCCTCCACCGTCTTGTTGAACGCGACATAGGCCCGCGCGTTGTTGTTCACCGGCACCAGCGCATCGCTGCGGCCCGCCACCACCAGCGTCGGCTTGGCGCGCAGGTTGCCGTTCACCACCACCTCGGCCATGCCGGCCTGCACGGCCGCCGCCTGCGCGGCCGTCGGGCGCGTCGAGGTTTCCGTCGAGGTCAGCGGCGCCCCGGTCTCGTCGACGCCGGTCACCAGCGCGCGCTGGCACAGCGCGTTGTCGAGGCCGAAGTCCTGCACGCCGGTCGATTCGGAGACCGCGAACGACCACTGCTTCGCACCGCCCACGGAGTCGTTGTAGACCACGCTGGCCGGCGCGCCGTTGGCCGTGCCGTTGCCCACCGCAAAGCTCTGCGCCTTGCTGGCCGCGAGGATCGCGATCGGGTTGCCGCTCGCATCCACCTGCGCGAAGCTGGTGTGGCACAGGTTGTCGGTCACCGAGAAGCGGCCGTACATCATCGGGTACATCGCCGACAGGATCGGCCCGTTGCCCAGCGCGTAATGCGCGTTGTGCATCTGGTCGTTGTCGGCCGTCCAGCCGTACGCGCGCAGCTTGGCCAGCGCATCCGCCGATTGCGCCGCGGTGTCCGCCCCGGTCACCAGGCCCTTGGCCGCCAGGCCCGTGCAGCGTGCCGTGGCCTTCGCGGTCTGCGCGGTGGCCACCAGGTAGTTGAAGGTCGAGGTCTCGGCCATCGCCGCGCCCGCCGCCAGCGCGGCACAGGGCTGGTAGAGGTTGCCGAAGGTCGTGAAGTCGCCCAGCTTCTTGCCGTAGCCGGTGACCGCGACGCCGCCGAACTGCACGCCGTAGCCGCTGGTGGTCGGCAGCTCGGTGACAGGCTCGCCGGCAACCACGCCGTCGATCAGCCCCGTGCTGTCGGCCTCGGCCGCGCGCAGCACCGCCGCGCCGCCGTTCGACACCGAGCCGGCGATCACCATCGTGTTCGCCGCGGTGAACGGCACCGGGGTGGCCGTGCTGCCGTAGCGGTCGTTCAACGCATACAGCGCGTAGGCGGCCGCGCTCAGCGTGTCGCTGCCCCAGTCCTTCTCGGCGTTCTGCTGCGAGTGCGCCTGCTTCAGCGACAGGCGGTTCGGGTACAGCGCGTTGAACATCGCGCGCGCGCTGTCGCTCACCGCGGCGGCGAACGAGCCCAGCACCCCCGCCGCGGCACGTGTCGCACGCGTGCCGTCGATGCGGTTCACCGTGTCGTCCGTCATGTCGTACAGCCCCATGCCCTTGCCGGCATCGGTCAGCGCGACCGCGCAGCCGTGCTTCAGGCCCCACTCGGCCGAGGTGGCGATCGCGCCGTACACGCCGCGCGAGCCGGACGACGGGCCGAGCACGATGCAGGGCGCGCTCGGGCTGAAGCTGTCCGGGATCTGCACCGCGATCACGACCCGCTTGGTGCCGGCCGCGTTGTCCAGCACCGCGACGTATTCGCGGCCCGGGATCAGGCCCTCGCCGGTCGTCGCCTGCCCGCCGACATCGACGTTCGGGCCGTACAGCGTGCCGTAGCCGCCGGCCGCGCTGATGTCGACCAGGCCGCGGTAGTTGCTGAACAGCGCGTTGCGGCGCAGCTCGGCCGCGGTCGGGTTCAGCGGGTCGACATAGGCCGGCGCCGCGCCGCCCAGGCCGGTGCGGCCGAGGCCGGCGGTCAGCAGGTCTTGCGTCGCGGCGGTGCTGCCGGTGCCGGCGGTGGTGGCGGGATAGTCCGTCACCGCCTGCTGCGTGACGTGGGCGGGAATCGTGTTGACGGGCAAGGGCGTGTCGTCATCGCCGCAGCCGGCGAGGGCGACGGCCGACAGTCCGAGCACGGCGAGCGCGAGCGGGTGCAGGTTCATCTTCATGGTGATGTCTCCTTCTTGATGTGGTGGGCGGACTGGCTTGTCTTCATCGCACGCAGCCGTCCCACGATCCCGTTCGGGAAGTGGTAGACCGACAGCACGAAGAGAACCCCGAGCCACAGCAGCCAGCGCTCGGGCGAGATCAGGGTGGAAAGAAGGGGCACGCCGTCGACCGCCGGGGCCGCGAGCTTCATCAGGTCTTGCAGGTAGCTCTGCGCCAGCACGAACAGCAGGCTGCCGACGACCGCGCCATACACCGTGCCCATGCCGCCGATCACGACGATCAGCAGCACGTCGAGCATGATCTCGAAGCTGAGCGAGGTGTCCGGCCCGTTGTAGCGCAGCCAGAGCGCAAGCAGGCAGCCGGCCAGCGTCGCGAACAGCGCCGACAACACATTGCCCAGCGTGCGGTACACCACCGTGCGGTAGCCGATGGCCTCGGCGCGGAACTCGTTCTCGCGGATCGCCTGCAGCACGCGGCCGAACGGCGAGTTGACGATGCGCAGCATCGCCAGCACCAGCAGCGTCGCGCACGCGAACAGCAGCCAGTAGCTGGCGCGCCGGTCGGCCAGCGCCTCGGGCAACCGGAAGCTCAGGCCGTCCTCGCCGCCGGTCCATTCCGACAGCTGCGAGGCCAGCGTCAGGAAGGCCGAGGCCACCGCCAGCGTGATCATCGCGAAGAAGATCGCCTTCACGCGCAGGCCGAACAGCCCGATCAGCAGCGACAGCAGCAGGGATGCCGCCAGCGCCGCCGCCACGCCCACCGCCAGCGCGCCCCAGCCCGGCCCGAGCTGCGTGCTCGCGATCGCGATGCCGTAGGCACCGATGCCGAAGAACATCGTGTGCGCGAAGCTGACGATGCCGGTGTAGCCGAGCAGCAGGTCGAAGCTCGCCACCAGCACGATGAAGACCAGCACCTTGGCCGCGACGTTCAAGGCCTTGGTGCCCGGAAAGACGAGCGGCGCGACGGCCAGGCCCAGCACGATCAGCACCAGCAGCACGGCCAGCACGCGGCTGCGCGGCAAGTCATGCGAGAGCAGGCGGGCGATCATCGCGAGGTCACCGGATAGAGCCCGCGCGGGCGCCACAGCAGCACCAGCACCATCAGGCCGATGTTCGAGAACAGGGCAAGCTTGGGCCACAGGAAGCCGGTGTAGTTGGCCAGCAGCCCGACCAGCAGCGCGCCGGCCAGGCAGCCCAGCGTCGACCCCAGCCCGCCGATGATGATCACGATGAAGATCAGCACGTTGAGCTGCGCGCCGATCTGCGGCACCACGCCCTGCTGGTACAGCGCCCACAGCGCACCGCCGAGGCCGGCCAGCGCCGAGCCGGCGACGAACACGCCGACGAAGAGCCGGCGGATCGGGTAGCCCAGGCTCTCGACCATCTCGCGGTCCTGCACGCCGGCGCGGACCAGCAGGCCGAGCTTGGTGCGGTTCAGCAGGTACAGCATCGCCACCAGCACGAGCGCGCCCAGGCCGGTGGCGAGCAGGCGGAATTTCTCGACGCTGGCATCGCCCAGGGCGAGCACGCCGCGCAGTGCCGCGGGCAGCGACAGCGGCACCAGGGCGGGCCCCCAGATCGCCTTGATCAGCTCCTCGCCGATGATCATGCCGCCCATCGTGATCAGGATCTGCTTCAGGTGCTGGCCGTAGACCGGCCGCACCAGCACGCGCTCGAAGGCCCAGCCGACGGCGGCGGCCAGCGCCATCGCGGCCAGCATCGCCGGCAGCAGCGCGGCGAGGTTGAGCCACAGGCTGTCGGCGCCGGTCCAGTCGGCCAGGCCGCCGAGCACGCTGGTCGCGATGAAGGCGCCGAACGCGATGAACACGCCGTGGCCGAAGTTCAGCACGTCCATCAGCCCGAACACCAGCGTCAGGCCCGACGCGACGATGAAGACGATCATGCCCATCGCGAGGCCGGCCACCGTGAGCGTGAGCCAGGTCGACGATGTGCCGACCAGCGGCCAGGCCGCGAGCGCGAGCGCCGGCACCAAGGCGAGCGGAACGACATCGAAGCGGGTGCGTGGCAAGGTCGCGCTCATTGGTGCGCCCCCAGCGACAGGCCCAGCAGCCGCTGCTGCAACGCGTCGTCGTCCACCAGCGCGGCCATTGACCCGCGGTGCACGACGCGGCCGTTGTCCATCACCGCGACGTGGTCGCCCAGCGCGCGCGCCAGCGCGAAGTTCTGCTCCACCAGCAGCAGGGTGGTCTGCGTTGCCTTCATCTCGCGCAGCGCCGCGATCAGGTTCTGCACGATGGCCGGCGCCAGGCCCTTGCTCGGTTCGTCGACCAGCAGCAGCCGGCGCGGCTCGATCATCGCGCGCGCGATCGCGAGCATCTGCTTCTGCCCGCCCGACAGCGCGCCGGCCGGGTGCAGCCAGAACGTGCGCAGCGCCGGGAACAGGCCGCACAGCCAGTCCAGCCGCTGCGTGTCGATGTCGTCCAGCGTGCGCGCGCCGCGTGCCGCGAGCAGCAGGTTCTCGCGCACCGTCAGGTCGCCGAAGATGCCCATGTTCTCGGGCACGTAGGCGACGCCGCACTGTGCGATGGCGGGCGTGCCGAGGCGCGTGATGTCCTGGCCGCCGAAGGCGACGCGGCCGGCCGAGGCCGCCCACAGGCCCATGATGGTGCGCAGCGTCGTGGTCTTGCCGGCGCCGTTGCGGCCCAGCAGCATCGTCACCTGGCCGGCCGGCACCTCGAGGTCGACGCCGTGCAGGATGTGGTACGCGCCGATGTGGGTGTGGACACCCTGCAGGCTCAGCGTCATGCGGCGAGCCCCAGGTAGGCCTGCTGCACGATCGGCGAGGCGATCACGAGCTCGGGGTCGCCATCGGCCACCAGCTGCCCGTTGTGCAGCACGACGATGCGGTCGGCCAGCTCGCGCACCACGTCCATCTTGTGCTCGACCAGCAGGATCGCGCAGTCGCGGCGGGCCTTCAGCGCGCGGATCAGGTCCAGCACCACCGGCACCTCGTCGACGCTCATGCCGGCGGTCGGTTCGTCGAACATGAAGACGCGCGGTTGCAGCGCCATCAGCATCGCGACCTCGAGCTTGCGCTGGTCGCCATGCGGCAGGCTGCCGGCCAGCGCGTCGGCCTGGCCCGCCAGGCGCACCTGCTCGAGCAGCGCCTGCGTGCGGTCCAGCACCTCGCGGTGGTCGCGCCACACCGACCACAGGTTCAGCCCGAGCCGCGCGCGCGATTGCACGACCAGCCGCACGTTCTCGCGCACCGGCAGGCCGGGGAACAGCTGCGTCAGCTGGAAGGCGCGGCCGATGCCGCGGTGGGTGCGCGCCGCCGGGCCCTCGGCGGTGATGTCGACGCCATCCAGCCGCACGCGGCCGGCGCTGGCACGCAACTGGCCGGAGACGAGGTTGAAGTAGGTCGTCTTGCCGGCGCCGTTGGGCCCGACGATGGCCGTCAGCGTGCCCGCCTCGAACGCGCAGCTGACGCGATCGACGGCGACGTGGCCGCCGAAGCGGATGGTGAGGTCTTGCGTTTCAAGCATGGGAGGCGACCCGGATTGGCATCCGGGCTGCGGTCGTTCGTAGCCCGGATGCCAATCCGGGATCGTTGATCACGAGCAGGTCCCGATGACGTAGAAGTTGGCCCCGGTCATCTTCAGCGTCGTCGTGACGAACAGGTTCCACAGCCCCATGTTCTGGTTCGACCCGTTGGCCAGCGCATAGCCGCCCTGCACGTGCGCCCGGTTGGCCGCGACATGGGCGTAGTTGCTCGCGGTGGTACAGGTGGCGGCCGGCGGCCCGCCGGTGGTGGTGCCGGTGGCTGGTGCCGACGACGCCCCTTCCACGCCGCCGCCATCCACCGCCTTCACCGTCCACGAATAGGTGGTGCCGGCGGCCAGGCCGGTGTCGGTGTAGCTCGTTCCGGCGACAAGGCTCGCATTGACCTTGCTGCCGCCGCGGTACACGTTGTAGCCGCTCGCGCCGGTGACACTGCCCCAGCCGATCACCATGCTGCCGGCGGTGGCGCCCGAGGTGCCGACGCCGGTGGGGGCCGGCAGCCCGGACGGTGCCGAGCCGCTGCCCAGCGTCGTCATCATCGCGCGCACCGCCGCCATCTGCGGGCCGGACTTCTTCGCGTAGTTCGCGTTGTCGTAGCCCCACCAGTCCCAGCAGCTGTTGGTGGCCTGGGTGCTGGTCTGCGGGTACAGCACCACCATGTCGTTGGTGTCGGCCCAGCGGTTGTAGCCGGTGTTGCGCACGTACTGCTGGCCGACCAGCGCGGTGTTCTGCTGGCAGCCGTGGAACACCACGTGCAGCTTGCACACCGTGCCCGCGCTGCAGCTCTGCGGCACGTAGACCCAGCCGGTCGTGGCCATGCCGTGGCCCGAGACGAAGGCGGTCTGGTCGAACTCGGTGAACGTGCCCGACAGCATGCCGTCGTTGCGCGCGTTCAGCGGACCATGCAGCTGCTTCAGGATCTCGCCGGCGAGGTCGAAATCGCAGTCGTTGATGTAGGGCGACGCGGTGCTGCCGCAGCTGCTGCCGTAGTCGTCGGTGATCATCGCGTGGCCGGACGCAATCGTGTTCTTGTAGAAGATGCCGGCCGCCGGCACGAAGCTCTGGTAGTACGTCTTCAGGTCGTTCATCACCGCCTGCTTGACGGTGTTGTCCGAGGTGCCGGAGTAGAGGTAGACCTTCGAGGTGTTCAGGTTGGCCACCGGGTCGATCAGGGCGCTTGCGGCCCAGCTGTTGGTGGTGCTGACCAGGCTGCCGACCGGGATGGTGCTCGCATGCGTCATGCACCGGCCGGTGGCGTTGACGATCGATCCTTCGGCGCAGTCGTACGGCCCGCCGGCCACGATGCCGGCGCCGCGCCTGAAGGTGGCCGAGTAGGCGACGTGCATCTGCACCGCCATGAAGCCGCCCGACGACAGCCCCGACACGCTGACCTCGGCGGGATCGATCTGCAGTTGCGGCAAGGGTGCGGCCTGGGCCGCGGCGGCAAGCGCCGCCGTGACGGCAGCGAGCATGATCTTCATGGGAGGTCTCCTGTAGCCCGGATGCCAATCCGGGATCGGCTAGCGCTTGTTGCGCACCGGCACGTCCATCTCTTCCGGCTTGATCTCGCGCACCAGTTCCGGCACGCCCCACGCGAAGGCCGGGTCGGCCTTGATGCGGAAGTGGTACATGCTCTGCATCGCCTGGTGGTCCTGCTTGCGGAACACCATGCGGCCCTTGGGCGTCTCGAAGGCCAGGCCCTCCATCGCGGCCACCAGCCTGTCGCTGGCCGTCGCGCCCTGGGTCTTCTTCAGCGCCTCGACGATCGCGATCGCCGCGCTCATGCCGCCGGCGGTGAAGAAGTCCGGCGGCGCCTTGAACTGCTTGTAGTGGTTGGCCACCAGCCATTCGTTGACCGGGTTCTTCGGGATGCCGAAGTAGTAGTAGGTCGCGCCTTCCATGCCGGGGAAGTTCTTGTACGCGGCCATCGCGGGCAGGATGTTGCCGCCGGTGGCGATCTCGATGCCGTGGCGCTTCAGGTCCAGGTCGGCGATCTTGTAGGGGTTGCCGGCGCCGGCCCACAGGATCCAGATGATCTTGCGGCCCGGCTGGTCCTTCAGCTTGTCGATCAGGCGCTGCGCCCCGGCGGTGAAGTCGGTGGTGCTGGTCGGCAGGTATTCGCCGTCTATGAACTTTGCTTTCTTGATGGCTTCCTTGAAGGCCTTCACGCCGTCGCGGCCGAAGGCGTAGTCCTGCGCCAGCGTGGTGATGGTGACGCCGGGCTTGTCGAGCGCGACCGCATTCGCGATCGCGTCCTGCGAGCTGTTGCGGCCGGTGCGGAAGATGTAGGGGTTCCACTTGTCGCCGGTGATCGAATCGGCCACCGCGGGCTCGACCAGCAGCACCTTCTTGTATTCCTCGGCCACCGGCAGCAGCGCCAGCGCGACGCCCGACGACGACGGGCCGACCGCGATGTCGGCCTTGTCGTCACCATAGGCCGCGGCGAGCTGGCTCTTGCCGACGTCGGGCTTGCCCTGGTCGTCCTTCTCGATCACCGTGAGCTTGCGGCCGGCCACCGTCATCGTGCCGCCGGTCGCGTAGTCGAGGCCCATCATGAAGCCGGTCTGCGTCTGCTTGCCATAGGCCTCCAGCGGGCCGGTCCTGCTGTACACGTGGGCGATGCGGATCTCGGCCGGAGCCTGCGCCAATGCGCTCGTGGCGGCCATGGCAAGGCAGGCCAGCAGCGCCATCTGGCGCCGTCGGGTCGCGGTCATGCTGTCTCCTGTTTTTCGATGTTCGGGTTCTGCGCGTGCACCATCACAGCGCAAGCCACGTGCCATCGTGCGCCGCGAAACGCAAGCCCTTGATCGGCAAGGACTTTGTCAGGCAGTCCGAGGGTTGTTCCCGGGGTGCTGCGGGCCGGCCGTGATCGGAAAGCGGACAGCGGGGCGTGTCCGGACAGCAGGCAATGTGGTCAGAACTTGCGCATCACGGCAAGCTGCGGCGACGCCTCGGTCACCGTGGTGTCGAACGGATGCGTCAGCATGCGCGACGACTTCAGGATGCGGCTCACGTAGCCCAGCGTCTCGGCATACGGCGGCACGCCGCGGTAGCGGTTCACCGCGCCTTCGCCGGCGTTGTAGGCCGCGGCCACCAGCGTGACGTCGCCGCGGTAGTAGGCGAGCAGCCAGCGGATGTAGGCCAGGCCGCCGCGGATGTTCTGCGCCGGGTCGAACGGGCGCTTCACGTTGAAGCGCGCCGCGGTCTCCGGGATCAGCTGCATCAGGCCCTGCGCGTTCTTCGGCGATTGCGCGACCACGTCGAAGTTGGACTCGACCTGGATGAAGGCCAGCGCCAGCTGCGGGTCGACGCGGTACTCGGGCGCGATGGTCTTCACCAGGTCGACGATGTACTTCGGACCGTTGCTGCGCAGCTCGGTGGCCGGCTGCGGCGTCGGCACCTGCGCGACCGCGGCCGCGACCACCGGTGCCGGCGGGCGCATGCAGTCGGGCAGGTCGGGGCCGGGCTGCCCGACACGGTCCAGCATGCGCACGGCCTGCGGCAGGCCCTGCTCGGCGGCGGCGTGGAAGAAGAACGACGCGGTCGCATCGTTGCGCTCGATGCCGCGGCCGTTGGCGTACATCCATGCGAGGTTGTATTGCGATTCGGCATCGCCCTGGCGCGCCGCCTGGCAGTACAGCTGCGCCGCGCGCACCGGGTCCTTGGGCACGCCTTCGCCGTTCTCGTAGGCGATGGCCTCGTCGCGGGTCAGCCGCACCAGCAGGTCATCCGACGCCGGTGGCTGCGCCTGCGCCCAGGCCGGGCCGGCGAGGCCGCACAGCAGCGGGAGGAGGAAGAAAGGCAGGCGCATGGGCGTGGCAAGGGGCGGTGCCGAAACTTAATCGGCGGCACCGCCTGCCACAACCGCCCAGCCAAGGGGGTCCGGGCCCCCCGAATCAACGGACGGTATACCCCCGGCCGTCCATGCAAGCCGCCACCGCGCGCTGGAACACCGCCGCATCCGCCATCGCCGCCGGCTGCGTGGTTGCCCAGCGGTTGCATTCCTGGCGGTCGGCCTCGGTCTGTGCCGGGCTCTGGCCGTTGCGCGGGTAGACGATCGGGTCGGGTTCCGGCTTCGGCGGCGGGCGCGGCGGCACCGGCTGCGCGACCTCGGCCCCCGGCGGCGGCGCGACCACCGCATAGCCGCCCGGCGCGGTCGAGTAGTACACGCCGTTGGCGTAGTAGTACGGGGCACCGCCGATGTACAGCGTCGTGTAGGCCGGCGGCAGCAGCGGCACGACGATGCCGAACGGCGGCGCGACGACCACGAAGCGCGGCCCCTGCGGGCGGAACCAGACCCCCCCGTGGTAGTAGTAGCTGCCGCCGTGGAAGGCGATGCTGACGCTGCCGCCCGGCAGCGAACCGGCGATGTAGCCGCGCGACGGGTAGTAGTGGTCGTGGTGGTAGCGGTTGTCGAACTGCCAGTACGGCGATCGGTAGCCCGGCGCCGGCCCTGCCGGCCGGCCGGGGCCGCCGTGGCCGTGACGCTCCTGCGCCTGCGCGATGCCGCCCAAGGCCACCAGCGCGAGGGCCGCGCCGGTCAACACGAATCGCTTCAATGAGGTCATTGCAGTCTCCTGGACGAGATCATCGTCGGATCGCGTCGTGTCGGATCCGTTGCGGCCATGCAAAGAAACTTGGCTGAGCGGCAACCCCCACCCGTTCGCCCTGAGCAGGGACCGAGCTTGTCGAGGGCCCGTGTCGAAGGGTTGCAGCCGGAGCGCGTCGGCGGTCCAGCCGCACATCCACCGAGGCTTCGACAGGCTCAGCCCGAACGGGGTGACAGACCGTTCTTCGACAAGCTCAGCCCGAACGGGGTGGCAGACCGTTCGCCCTGAGCAGGGACCGAGCTTGTCGAGGGCCCGTGTCGAAGGGTTGCAGCCGGAGCGCGTCGGCGGTGCGGCCGCACATCCACCGAGGCTTCGACAGGCTCAGCCCGAACGGGGTGACCCAGCCCGAACGGGGTGACTCGGCACGAACCGGGTGGTTCAACCCGAATGGGGTGGCTCAGCCCGAACGGAGTTCATTCAGCCGTTCAGGTGCGGCAGCTTCTCATACAGCGTCGCGCGCGAGATCCCCAGCAGCCGCGACGCCGCCAGCTTGTTGCCGCCGGTCGCCGCCAGCGCCTCGCGGATCGCACGGCACTCCAGCTCGGCGATCGCCTGCGGCAGCGACTTCGGCTTGTCCACGACGCCCGCCGACGGCAGCGGCTCGGCCGCCGTCTCGATCAGCGGCACGCCGGCCCCGGGCTGCACCACGCCGCGGAAATGCCGCGCCGACAGGCTCATGTCGTCGGTCATCAGCGTCGCCTGCTCCAGCACGTTGCGCAGCTCGCGGATGTTGCCCGGCCAGCGGTGCCGCGCCAGCAGCGCGAGCGCGTCCGGCTCCAGGCTCTTGTGCGGCAGCCCGCTGCGCCGCGACACGTCGTCGGCCAGCGCCTCGACCAGCGCCTCCAGGTCGGCCATGCGCTCGCGCAGCGCCGGCAGCCGGATCGGCAGCACGTTCAGGCGGTAGAACAGGTCGGCGCGAAAGCGACCGTCGGCCACCATCGCGGGCAGGTCGCGACTGGTCGCCGCGATGATGCGCACGTCCACCCGCAGCACGGTGTTGCTGCCCAGCGGCTCCACCTCCTGCTCCTGCAGCACGCGCAACAGCTTCGACTGCAACGCGAGCGGCATGTCACCGATCTCATCGAGGAACAGCGTGCCGCCATCGGCCAGCTTGAACTTGCCATCGCGCCCCTTGCGCTCGGCGCCGGTGTAGGCACCCGGCGCGACGCCGAAGAACTCGGCCTCGAGCAAGGTGTCGGGCACCGCCGCGATGTTGACACCGACGAACGGCCGCGACGCCCGGCTGCTGGCCGCGTGGATCGCGTGCGCGAGCAGCTCTTTCCCGGTGCCGGTCTCGCCCAGCAGCAGCACCGTGCTGTCGGTCTGCGCGACGCGGCGCGCCTGGCGCTTCACCTCCATCGCCTGCGGGCTCGCGCCGATGAAGCTCGCCACCGTGAACTTGGGCCGGCGCTGCGCGGCCAGCTGGCGGCGTGCATCGTCGAGCTCGCGCTGCAGGCGGCTGAACTTGGTGATCAGCGGCTGCATCGTCGTCTCGGGGTGGTCGAGCAGCACCATGCCCATCGCACCGATCACCGCGCCCTGCTCGTCGCGCAGCGGCAGCCGGCTCACGAGGAAGGTCCCGGCCTGGTTGGTCAGCAGGTCCACCAGCATCGGCTGGCCGCTGTCGATCACGTGCGCCATCAGCGTGTTGGGCACCACCTCCTCCACCAGCCGGCCGACGAAATCGTCCTCGGCATGGCCGAGCGCCGGCAGGAAGCGCTTGTAGCCCTCGCTGATCCACACGATGCGGTGGTTGCGGTCGACCACCAGCGTGCCCATCGCGGTGCGGGCAAGCGTGTCGAACATGCTGCGCGCAGCCAGCTTCAGCAGCGCGTCGGCATCGGCCGGCAGGCCGGGCGACGGGAGGGTCGGAGGGGTGTCTGGCACGCGGACACTGTAGCGAGCGACGGGCGCCGCGGTCTCAGGGTTTGTCGCCGATGACAACCGATTTCAACCCTGCCTGCTGCACGGCCTCTTGTAATTATGAATTACTGGATTTAGAGTCTTCACCACTGCGGCACCGCCGCGGCCCACCGGTGTGCACCCATGGTCGATCCGACTCCTCTGCGCCCTGCCTCGCTGCACGAAGAAGTGGCCACACGCCTGCGCAACATGGTGTTCGAGCGGCAGCTGGTGCCCGGCCAGTGGATCGACGAGCTGGCGCTGGCGGGCGATTGGCAGATCAGCCGCACGCCGCTGCGCGAGGCGCTGAAGGTGCTGGCCGCCGAGGGGCTGGTCGAGCTGGTGCCGCGCCAGGGCTGCCGCGTCACCGCGCTGTCGGAGGACGATGCCGACGAGCTGTTCCCGGTGATGGCGCTGCTGGAGGGCCGCTGCGCCTTCGAGGCGGTGCGCAAGCTGACGCCGGCCGGCGCCCGCACGCTGCAGCGGCTGCATGCCGCGCTCGAGAAACACGCCGCCGCGCACAACATCGACGGCTACTACCGCGCCAACCACGACTTCCACACCACCGTGCAGGCGCTGGCCGCCAACCGCTGGCTCGACCGCGCCACCAACGACCTGCGCCGCTTCGTGCGGCTGCTGCGCGGGCGCCAGCTGAACTGGCCGGGGCGCATCGAGGAATCGATCGGCGAGCACCGCGCGCTGATCGCCGCGATCGAGCAGCGCGACGCCGAGCAGGCCGGGCGCGTGATGCACGACCACCTGATGGCGCAACTGGCGGCGCTGAAGGCCTTGCGCTCGCACGAGGCCGCGCTCGACACCGTCCCCGACCCGGAACACCACCATGCTTGAAAGCCTGAAGAACGCCGCGCGCCGCGCCGGCAACGACCGCGCACTGCGCAGCCTGATGCTGGATTGCCGCCGCCTGCTGTCCGAACGCGGCGAGGCCAACAGCGTGGCCATCGCGCGCGACCTGGTGGCACGCTTCAGCAGCCTGCCCGACGACCAGCAGGCCGGCTTCTTCGAGCGGCTGTCGCGCGATTTCAGCCCCGATCCGAAGGCCGTGCTGTCGGTGGCCCAGGCCTATGCCGACGAGCCGTCGGCCGACAACCTGATCCGCCTGACGCACCTGGCCGAACCACCGCGCCAGGAGCTGCTGCGCCGCATCAACCGCACGCCCGGCGGCACCGCGCACATCGTCGCGATGCGGCGCAAGCTGCTGGCGCGCGTGAAGGCGCAGCCCGAGCTGCGCGCGCTCGAGGCCGATTTCCTGCACCTGCTGTCGTCCTGGTTCAACCCCGGCTTCCTGCAGATGCAGAAGGTCGACTGGCGCTCGCCGGCCCAGTTGCTCGAGCAGATCATCCACCACGAGGCGGTGCACGAGATCGACGGCTGGGACGACCTGCGCCGCCGGCTGCAGCCGGATCGCCGCTGCTTCGCGTTCTTCCACCCGCAGTTGCCCGACGAGCCGCTGATCTTCGTCGAGGTGGCGCTGCTGCCCGAGATGCCGGGCGCGATCGCGCCGCTGATCGACAAGAACTCGCAGCCGCTGCCGCCCGACCAGTTCAAGGTGGCGGCGTTCTACTCGATCAGCAACTGCCAGCCGGGGCTGAAGGGGGTGTCGCTCGGCAACTTCCTGATCAAGCGGGTGGCCGAGCAGTTGAAGCGCGAGCTGCCGCAGCTGAAGACCTTCTGCACGCTGTCGCCGATCCCCGGCTTCGCCGCCTGGCTGGCGCGCAACGAAGACCTCGCCGCCCTGCCCGGCCTGAAGCGCGGCGAGGGCGAGCGGCTGGTCGAGGCGCGCGCGCTGGTCGACGAGGCGAGCGGCGGCGACCTGGGCGCGCTGGCCAGCGCGGCCACGCTGGACGGCCTGGCCGAGGCCGAGCGCGAGGCGCTGTGCCGGCTGTGCGCGGCCTACCTGGTGCACGCATCGACCACGCCGCAGGGGGATGCGGTGGCGCGTTTCCACCTCGACAATGGCGCGCGGCTCGACCGGATCAATCCGTCGGGTAACCTGTCGCGCAAAGGACTCAAGCAATCGTTCGGGATGATGGTCAACTACCTCTACGACCTGCAGAAGATCGAAACCAGCCACGAGAAATTCACCCAGGGCGACGTGGCGCATTCGCGCGCCGTGGCCGCCTTGCTGTGACCGTTGTGACACCCCCCTTCCACACCAACGACCGGGAGACACCATGAGCTTCGATCATCGACGCGCGCCTTCGCGACGCGACTTTCTGCGCACCGGTGCGGCCGCGGCAGCAGCCCTGTCCGTGCCCTACGTGCAGGCACAGAGCGCGTGGCCGGCCAAGCCGGTGACCATCATCGTGCCCTTCCCGGCCGGCGGCGGCACCGACGCGTTCGCGCGCCCGCTGTTCGGGCTGATGAGCAAGAACGCCGGCAAGCAGTTCATCATCGACAACAAGGGCGGCGCCGGCGGCACCGTCGGCGCCACGGTGGCGGCCCATGCCGCGTCCGACGGCTACACCTTCTTCATGGGCGCGGTGCACCACGCGATCGCGCCGTCGATGTACCCGAAGCTCGACTACAACATCGAGACCGACTTCATCCCGGTGGGGCTGATCGCCAGCGTGCCGCAGGTGATCGTGATCAACCCGCAGCGCGTGCCGGTCACCGACCTGAAGGGCCTGCTGGAGCACGCGCGCAAGAACCCCGGCAAGCTGAACTACGGCTCGGCCGGCAACGGCACCTCGCACCACCTGGCCGGCGAGCTGTTCAAGCTGCAGACCAAGACCTTCATCACGCACATCCCGTACCGCGGCGCCGGCCCGGCCCTGCAGGACCTGATCGCCGGCCAGGTCGACATGATGTTCGACGGCCTGGGCTCGTCGGCCAACCACATCAAGGGCGGTCGCATCAAGGCGCTGGCGGTGGCCTCCGAGCGGCGCGCGCCGGGCTTCGCCGACGTGCCCACCGCGGCCGAGGCCGGCGTGCCCACCTACCAGGTCGCCACCTGGTACGGCCTGTGGGCGCCGAAGAACACGCCGAAGGAGATCGTCGAGCAGATGCGCAACGAGATGCGCAAGGCCTTGACCTCCGACGACCTGGTCAAGGCCTGGAACGGGCTGGGCGCCGAGACGCCCAACCTGTACGGCGACGCGTTCGGCAAGTTCGTCGGCGCCGAGGTCAAGCGCTGGGCCGAGGTGGTCAAGGCCTCCGGCGCCAAGCTCGACTGATGGGCTCGATCACGCTGGCGCAGCCCGAACCCGGCGTCGCCCGGGTCGGCATCGCCAACCCCGGCAAGCACAACGCGATCGACATCGCGATGTGGCGCGAGCTGCAGGCCGTCTTCGAGCGCCTGCAGGCACTGCCGGCCGGCGACGCGCCGCATGCGGTGATCGTCTGCGGCGCCGATGGCCAGTTCGCGTCGGGCGGCGACATCGTCGAGTTCGCGCAGTTCCGCTTCGACGAGCAGCGGCTGCACGACTTCCACGAAGGCGTGGTGGCGCCGGCACTGCAGGCGCTGCTCGGCTGCGACATCCCGGTGATCGCGCAGATCGAGGGGGCCTGCGTCGGCGGCGGGCTGGAGATCGCCGCCTGTTGCGACATCCGCATCGCCGGCATGGGCAGCCGCTTCGGTGCGCCGATCGCGAAGCTCGGCTTCCCGATGGCGCCCGGCGAACTGCAGTTGCTGGCGCGCGTGGTGCCGGCACCGACGCTGCGCGAGATGCTGCTCGAGGCGCGCCTCATCGATGCCACGGTCGCGCTGCAGCGCGGGCTGGTGCATGCGGTGGTGGCCGACGAGCAGGTCGCGGTGCACACGCTGCAGCGCGCGCAGGCGATGGCGGCGCTTGCGCCGCAGGCCGCGCGCATCAACAAGCGCACGCTGCGCCAGCTGGCGGCCGGCGGGCCGAACGCCGACGAGCGCCGCGCGCACTACGCCTATGCCGACAGCGCACAACACCGTGAAGGCATCCAGGCTTTCATTGAAAAGAGGCCGCCGCATTTCCAGCGCGGCTGAGCATCACCCGCGAGGAGGTTCCATGAGTTCCCCATCCGCCGTCGTGGACGGCAACCTGTTCACCGCCCTGCGTGCGGCCTTCCCGGCCGACCTCGACCAGACCGCCATCGAGACGGCCGACGGCGATCCGCTGCGCTACAGCTGGCGCGACCTCGACCGCGCCACCGCGATGCTGGCCAACCTGTTCGAGTCGCTGGACCTGCCGGCCGGCAGCCGCATCGCGGTGCAGACCGAGAAATCGGTCGAGGCGCTGATGCTGTACCTGGCGGTGCTGCGCGCCGGCTTCGTCTACCTGCCGCTGAACACCGCCTACCAGGCGGCCGAGATCGAGTACTTCATCGGCAATGCCGAGCCGGCGGTGGTGGTGTGCGCGCCGAAGAGCTTCGGCTGGGTCAGCAAGATCGCGTTCAAGGCCGGCACGCGCCACGTCTTCACGCTCGGCGACGACCGCACCGGCAGCCTGCTCGAGCGCGCGTCGCACCACGGCGATGTGCACACGCCGGCCGAACGCGGCAGCGACGACCTGGCCGCCATCCTGTACACCAGCGGCACCACCGGCCGCAGCAAGGGCGCGATGCTGACGCACGGCAACATGCTGAGCAACGCGCGCACGCTGAAGGCGTACTGGGGATGGCAGCCGGGCGACGTGCTGGTGCATGCCTTGCCGATCTTCCACGTGCACGGCCTGTTCGTCGCGATCCACGGCGCGCTGCTGAACGGCAGCCGGATGATCTGGCTGTCGAGGTTCGATCCGAAGCGCGTGCTCGATGCGCTGCCGCGCGCGACCGTCTTCATGGGCGTGCCGACGCTGTACGTGCGGCTGCTGGCCGAGCCGGGCCTGACACGCGCGGCCTGCGGCACGATGCGGCTGTTCGTCGCCGGCTCGGCGCCGCTGCTGCCGGAGACCTTCAACGCGTGGCGCGAGCGCACCGGCCACACCATCGTCGAGCGCTACGGCATGAGCGAGACGGTGATGCTGACGTCCAACCCCTATGACCCGGCGGCCGGCGAGCGCCGCGCCGGCACGGTGGGTTTCCCGCTGCCGGGCGTGGGCCTGCGCGTGCGCGACGAGCAGGGCCGCGAGTGCCCGGCCGGCGAGATCGGCGGCATCGAGGTGAAGGGCCCGAACGTGTTCGCCGGCTACTGGCGCATGCCCGAGAAGACGAAGGAAGAGTTCACCGCCGACGGCTGGTTCAGGACCGGTGACGTCGGGCGCATCGACGAGCGCGGCTACGTCTGCATCGTCGGGCGCAGCAAGGACCTGATCATCAGCGGCGGCTACAACGTCTATCCGGCCGAGATCGAGGGCTACATCAACGAGATGGCGGGCGTGGCCGAGAGCGCGGTGGTGGGCGTGCCGCACCCCGATTTCGGCGAAGCGGTGGTGGCGGTGGTGGTGCCCAAGCCCGGCGCGCAGCTGCAGGGCAGCGAGATCGCCGCGGCGCTGAAGGCGAAGATCGCGAACTTCAAGGTGCCCAAGCTGGTGGAGCTGGTGCAGGAATTGCCTCGCAACACCATGGGCAAGGTGCAGAAGAACCTGCTGCGCGAGAGGCACAAGGGGCTGTTCGCCGCGGGTTGATGGCGCCTGCGCGCGGCGTAAGCAGTTGCGTCTGCCGTGAGGGCGCGCAACACGGTTGACGTGCTGCGGCAGCGCGGGGGCGCAATTGGTCGCCCGTCCGGGGCCGGCTTGCGGCCCTTGCCCGGACAGCCATGCCGAAAACGGTTGGCAGGCCCCTTGCAGGGATGAAAGGTCCACGCCACGAGACCGACGCCATGACCTTGCATCCGATCGCTCGACCCGCCCTGGCGGTCAGCCTGGCCTTGACCGCGCTGGCGGCGCAGGCCACCTATGACCCGGCGAGCGGCAAGCGGCTGTTCGAGGACACGATCAACGAGACCGGCCTGTCGACCCTCACCGGCAACTGCACCAGTTGCCACACCAACGTGCAGAACCGGCGCACGAAGATCGGCGGCGACCAGTTCGCTGCCATCGAGGCCGACCATGCGCTCGATCGCGTCGGCTATGCGCTGAACAACGTCAGCGCGATGAAGCAGTTCCAGGCGCTGGATGCCGACCAGCTGACCGACATCGCCGCCTTCATCGCCGACACGCCGAAGACCAGCGACGCATCGCTCGGCTTCTCGGCCGCCGCGATCAACACGCCGACGGTGGCGCAGAACCTCGACCTGACGAACGGCGTGACCTTCGGCCAGCTCACGATCGACAGCGTCGCGATCAGCGGCGCCGGCGCGGCGCGCTTCACGCTGAAGACCGACAGCTGCACCGCGCAGAAGCTGGCCGCGTCGGCGAGCTGCCGCGCGACGGTGTCGTTCAGCGCGGGCGACATGCAGGCCTACAGTGCGACACTGACGCTGACCATGCACCAGGGCACCTCCACCACCCGGTTCACGCGCAGCGTCGCGCTCGACGGCGCGGTGGGCGCGGCGCCGCCGCCGTCCAGTGGTGGGTCGAGCAGCGATGACGACTCGGGCGGTGGCGCGCTCGGTTTCGGGTGGCTGGGCGGGCTGGCGCTGGCGACGGCTCTGCTGCGGCGGCAACGTGAGCGTGCAAGCCGCTGAGCCCACCGACAACAGCACCTGCCCGCGTTGCGCGCGGGCGTTTCATTGCGGCGTGAATGACGAGCAGCCGTGCTGGTGCAGCCGGGTGACGGTGAGCGCCGAGACGCTGGAGAAACTGCAGTCGATGTACGACCGATGCTTGTGCAGCGCGTGCCTGGTCGAGATGTCCGAGCGCCCCGACACGGGCTCCGGAACCAGCCCACCCTGAGCTGTCGCGCCACTGTTTGCCGTCAGGCCCGTCGCCTCGCCAACCACAGCCCTGCGATGCCGGCCAGCATCAACACCGCCGTCGCAGGCTCCGGCACGAGGCTGACGGTCAGGCTGGTCACGTTGGCCGACAACACCGTCGAGGTATGCGCCAGGTCCTGGATCGTGAAGTAGCCCTGCGTCCAGCCGCTGGACAGCCAGCTGTTGGTGGGCAGTGCGGTGCCGGCGAACGACGTGTCCGGGCCGAGCAGATCGAGGTAATAGGAAACGCCCAGGGTCTTCTGCAGGAACGAGACGTTGTCCATCGCAGGGGTCGACCACGTGGAGTTGTCAGTGACCTCGATGGCACGGAACCCCTTCGACACATCGGGAGAACCCGATGGGAATTGCAGGCGGGTCTCGCCCGTGCGGGCGATGTAGAAGTAGTCGGTGCCCGCCGTTCCATGGAGGAACCGCGGATCGACCACCTGGCTCGTGAAGCTCGCCGGATCGCGGTCGAAAACGTAGTGGCCGCTGATGACGCTGCCCACCGGCGCATAGCCGGCCGTGTCGAGCCAGACCGTGGCGGTGAAATCCAGTGCCACCTGCTCGGCGCGGACCGCCGTTGGAAGCAACACGCAGACGGCGATCGAGGCGCAAAGAGCTTTCAGTGACATGGAACCTCCCTGGTTCAGTGGGTGAGCGCAGTGTAGAAGACCGGCAGCAGCGTCACCGAAGATGCAGAGGTTTCACCCCGGCTTCGGCAAGAACACCACGTCGGACAAGCTTTCGAAATGGGCGTCGCAGGTCAGCAACTCCGCGCCTTGCTGCCGCGCCGTTGCATAGACAATGGCATTGGCAGTGGCCGAGAGTTCAAGTTGCACGATCGTGGGGACGATGCACTGTGTCTTGTCCGGCAGTTCCTTGGCCAGCTTCTTGCCGAGTGCGCTGCCCGTCAGCCATTCGATCCACGCCGAGGTGTCGACCACGCGCAGGGGCGCGGCCATCAGTAGCGATCCTTGCGATCGCGGTAGCCGTCCTTGCGCGCGCCCTTGGCGATGCCGACCAATTCGTCGAGTTCGGGCACCGGCATCACCAGGACGCCATGGCCCTTCGGAATGAACACGAACTCCTGCCCGGCCTGCCAGTTCTGCATCTCACGCACGGCTTTCGGGACGGAGATCTGGAATTTGCTCGACAGGGTGGCGGTGGGAGCCATTTTCGTACCTCATGGGCGTCGATGAGATTCTTGTAAGAATACATGGACCCCGGCGGGAAAACGAAAACGCGGGCTGTGTCTCCACAGCCCGCGCAGCGGGGCTTCCATCAAGCCACTCCCCAGGATCCGGCTCCGCCGGGCCGAGGGGAGGCGCCCCTTGGGGGCAGGAGCGCCAGCGACTGGGGGGCTGATCAATCGCTCGCGTAGATGTCCACGTCCTTGGTCTCCTTCACGAACAGCATCCCCACCACGAAGGTGATCGATGCGAACACGATCGGGTACCACAGGCCGTTGTACATGTTGCCGGTCTGCGCCACGATCGCCAGCCCCGTCGCCGGCAGCAGGCCGCCGAACCAGCCGTTGCCGATGTGGTACGGCAGGCTCATCGAGGTGTAGCGGATGCGCGTCGGGAACATCTCGACCAGCATCGCCGCGATCGGGCCGTAGACCATCGTCACGTAGATCACCAGCACCGACAGGATGGCCACCAGCGTCCACCACTGGCCGCTCATGAACGAGATCGGCTTGGCCTTGGCCGGGTAGCCGTGTTCCTTCAGGGCTCCCGCGACCTCCTTCTTGAACGCCGCATCCTTGGCCTTGACCTCGTCCGCGGGCAGGCCCTTGGCGGTGTACGACTCGATCGTCTTGTCGCCGATCGAGATCTTCGCCGGGCCGCTGCCGGCCACGTTGTCATAGCTCACCGAGCCCGCCGCCAGCACCTGCTTGGCGATGTCGCACGAGCTGGTGAACTTGGCCACGCCGGTCGGGTTGAACTGGAACGAGCACTCCGACGGATCGGCCGTCACCGTGACCTTGGCGCTCTTCTGGGCTGCCGCGAGTTCCGGGTTGGCGGTCTCGGTCAGCGCCTTGAACAGCGGGAAGTAGGTGAGCGCCGCGATCAGGCAGCCGGCCATGATGATGGGCTTGCGGCCGATCTTGTCCGACAGCGAGCCGAACACGATGAAGAACGGCGTGCCGATCAGCAGCGCGGCGGCGATCAGCACGTTGGCCGTGGCCCCGTCCACCTTCAGCGCACCGGTCAGGAAGAACAGCGCGTAGAACTGGCCGGTATACCAGACCACCGCCTGGCCCATCGTCAGCCCGACCAGCGCCAGGATCACGATCTTCAGGTTCTTCCACTGGCCGAACGACTCGGTCAGCGGCGCCTTCGAGGTCTTGCCCTCTTCCTTCATCTTCTTGAAGGCCGGCGACTCGTTCATCGACAGGCGGATCCACACGCTGACGGCGAGCAGCAGGATGGAGACCAGGAACGGAATGCGCCAGCCCCAGTCGGCAAACGCCTCTTCACCGATCCAGGTGCGGGTGCCCAGGATCACCAGCAACGACAGGAACAGGCCCAGCGTCGCGGTGGTCTGGATCCACGAGGTGAACGCACCGCGCTTGCCGTGCGGCGCATGCTCGGCCACGTAGGTGGCGGCACCACCGTACTCGCCGCCGAGTGCCAGGCCCTGCAGCAGGCGCAGGCCGATCAGGATCACCGGTGCGGCGACGCCGATCGACGCATAGGTGGGCAGCACGCCGACGATGAAGGTCGACAGGCCCATGATCAGGATCGTCACCAGGAAGGTGTACTTGCGCCCGATCATGTCGCCCAGCCGGCCGAACACCAGCGCGCCAAACGGGCGCACGATGAAGCCGGCCGCGAACGCGAGCAGCGAGAAGATGACCTGCGATGCCGGGTCGAGGTTGGAGAAGAACTGCTTGCCGATGATGGCAGCCAGGGTGCCGTACAGGTAGAAGTCGTACCACTCGAACACGGTGCCGAGGCTGGAAGCGAAGATGACCTTGCGCTCCTCCCCCGTCATCGGCGCGGCGGGATTGCGCGCGGGCTTGGCCACTGCAGTTGCCATTGAAAGTCTCCTTGTCGTCGTCAAGCTCCCTGCCGAACGGCGGGATGTGCTGCATCTTCACGAGCGCCTCTGACCCATCCCTGACGCGAAGCTGAACGCCCGCTGACAAACTTGGTGGCAACCCTGACAAATCGTTTCTCATCGCGGGAAACGAGGGTGTACCCGACCTAGGGCTTTCGCTGAATGCCCAGCGGCTGCCGCGCCGCCTCGTCCCACTCAGGCCCGTCGAACCAGGCATCGCCATCCAGGTAGCCGCGCAGCAGCTCCAGGCCGTCCAGGCCCCAGAACAGCCGCCCGTCGATCTCGACCGTCGGCACGCCGAACACGCCCAGCGATGCGGCGTGCAGGGTCGCGTCCTTCAACGCCGCCTTGGCCTCGTCGCCATGGGGGTCGCGTGCCGGCTGCAGCCGCTGCACCAGTTCGGCGAACCTTGCCGGGTCGGTGGCATCTGCCCCACCGCGCCACGCGTGGTGCAGCAGCTGCTCGCACACCCAGCGGCCGGGCGTGTCCAGCGGCCCGCTGCAGGCCATGCCCAGGCGCAGCAGCGCCAGCGGGTTGAATGGATGCTGCGCCGGCAGCTGCAGCGGCACCGCCAGCCGATGCGCCAGCCAGGCCACCTGGCGGTAGGTCCAGTCGCGCTTCGGTGCGATCTCGGCCGGCCCCTTCTGGCCCCAGTGCGACAACAGCCCGGCGAACAGCACCGGCTGGTAGCGCACGTCGACGCTGTGGCCTTCCAGCACCTGCGGCAGGCGCTCGAACGCCAGGTAGGCATAGGGCGAGATCACGTCGAACCAGAACCGCAACTGCTTCATCGCGTTTGCTCCCGATGCACCGGCGGCGCGTCCCAATGCGTGTCATCGGCCTGCCGCAACCCGATCGCATGCCACACCGCGCGCTTCGCATCGTCGTCCATGCGCGACCAGCCGGCGATCTCGTCGATCGTGCGCCAGCAGCCCGCGCACAGCCCGCTGCCGGCGTCCATCCGGCAGACGTCGATGCAGGGGCTCGCGACGGGCAGCGGCTCGGCCATCAGCTCAGCACCAGCTCGGCAATGTCGTCCCACAGCGCGGCATCGATGCGGCCGTGCACCTGCTTCACCTCGCGGTGCTGCCGGTCGAGGATGAACGAGGTGGGCGGCTGCGCGATCGCGCCGAAATCGTCGCGCTGCGCCGCATCGGCGCGCCACAGCATCGGGAACTGCTGCTGCATCGGCACCACGCGGTCCAGGATCGCGATGTACTCGCGCAGCGCCTGCCGGCTGCGGTCCAGGCTCACCGCCACCAGCTGGAACGGCTTGTCGCGCCAGGCCTCGTAGTTGGCGCGCAGCTCGGGCATCTTGTCGCGGCACACCGCGCACTCGGTGGACCAGAAGAACACCAGGACGGCCTTGCCGGCGTCCTGCTTCAGCTCGTACGGTCGGCCTTCGATCGTGGTGCCGGCGAGGCTGTGGCCGCGCGGCTCGGCGGCGCGCAAGGCGCCCGCAGGCCACAACGCCGCAAGCGCGGCGGCAGACAGGAACGAGCGGCGGTCGGTGCGTGAGGAGGAGTTCATGGCGCGGCGTGTCGCAGTGGTGCAGCCCCTTGGTCGGTGCCGCCCGGCCTCCATTACGTGACGTCTGCCACGGGCGCCTGCGTCAGCGCCTGCAATTGCGCCGGGCTGAGCCGGAACACGCCCTTCGGGTGCCCGGCCGCGGCCCAGATCTCGTCGAAGCGCAGCAGCTCGCGGTCGATCAGCGTGACCGGCGCGTTCGCATGCCCGACCGGCGACACCCCGCCGATCGTGAAGCCGGTGCGCGCCTTCACGAAATCCGCATCGGCCCGCCCCAGCGGCCCGGCCAGCGCCGCCACCTTCTTCTCGTCGACGCGCCGGTCGCCCGAGGTCACCACCAGCACCGCGACGTCGTCGGCGCGGCGCCGGAAGATCACGCTCTTGGCGATCTGCCCCAACTGCACGCCCAGTGCATCGGCCGCTTCCTGCGCAGTGCGCGCGTGCACGTCGAGCAGCACCGGCGCATGCGGGTGGCCCAGCCCCTGCAGCACCGCGCTGACGTGCCGGAAACCGTCCGGCAATTCCTGCATCACCGTCGCATCGCTCATGCCTTCGCCTCCAGTGCCGCCGCCCGCTTGGCCAGCAAGGCCTTGCCCGCGCGCGACACCGGCGCGCGCCCCAGCACCTGCGAGATGTAGTTGCCGGCGTCCACCAGCGCATCGATGTCGATGCCGGTGTCGATGCCCAGCCCGTTCAGCATGAACAGCACGTCTTCCGTCGCGACGTTGCCGGTCGCGCCCTTCGCATACGGGCAGCCGCCCAACCCGGCCGCGCTGGCGTCGAAGGTGTGCACCCCCATCTCGAGGCAGGCGTAGATGTTGGACAGCGCCTGGCCGTAGGTGTCGTGGAAATGCCCGCTCACCTCGACCAGCGGGTAGTGGCGCAGCGCGCGTTCCATCGCGGCCTGCACGCGCTTCGGCGTGCCGACGCCGATGGTGTCGGCCACGCCGCAGTGGTCGACGCCGATGCCCCGCATCAGCCGCACGACGCGCTCGACCTCGTCGGGCGTGACCTCGCCCTGGTAGGGGCAGCCGAGCGCGCACGAGATCGCGCCGCGCACCTTGATGCCGTGGGCATGCGCCGCCTCGGCCACCGGGCGGAAGCGCTCGATGCTCTCTTCGATGCTGCAGTTGATGTTGCGCTGGCTGAAGGCCTCGCTGGCCGCGCCGAACACGACGATCTCGTCCGGCCGGGTCGCGAGCGCCGCCTCGAAGCCCTTCAGGTTGGGCGTCAGCACCGAATAGCGCACGCCGGGCCGGCGCTGCAGCCCGGCCATCACCTCGGCGTTGTCGGCCATCTGCGGCACCCATCTGGGGCTCACGAAGCTGGTGACCTCGATCTCGCGCAGGCCGGCCGCCTGCAGGCGGTGCACCAGCTCGATCTTGTGCGCGGCGTCGACCTGCTTCGCTTCGTTCTGCAATCCATCGCGTGGACTGACATCGACCAGCGTGACATGGCTTGGAATCATGACTTAAGTCTCGATTGGGGCTGCGCCTGGAGGCCACCCCCCTTTGTCTGGGGATGGCGGGTGGCACAGGGGCTGTCGAAGATACCTGAACTCACCGGAGCTTGCTGTGTCCACACCCGCCGAACTGCGCATCGCCACCCGAATCCATTTCGGCCTGAAGCACATGCTCGGCGAAGGCATCGACGTCGAGACGATGCTGAAGCAGCCGCAGGAAGCGCGCGAGATCCTGTTCGTCTGCCAGGCCTCGGGCAACCCCGAGCTGATGGCGCTGGCGAAGGAATTCGCGAAGGCCCGCTCCGACAAGCCGCGCGCGGCGCAGCGGCCGGCCGCACCGGTGGCCGCGGCGGCCCCGAAGACGCGCGGCGCAGCCAAGCAGGACCTGGCCTGGGCGCGCGACACCAGCGGCTTCGGCATCACGCAGCCGGCCGAGCTGAGCCCGGCGGAAGACACCACCACCAGCTGGCGCAAGCCTTCGACCTGGCTGCGCACGGCCCGCCCGTAGCCCGGATGCCAATCCGGGTGTGCGTGGCCGAGAACCCGGATTGGCATCCGGGCTACGAAAGCTTGAGAAGCTCGCCGCCTTCGCCGACCTGATCGCCTGCGGCATACAGCAACTCCTGCACCGTGCCGTCGCGCGGCGCGGTGATGGTGTGCTCCATCTTCATCGCCTCCAGCACCGCCAGCGGCTGGCCTTGCTTGACCACGTCGCCCGCCTTCGCCAGGAAGGCCACCACCTTGCCCGGCATCGGCGCGGTCAGGCGCCCGCCTTCGGCCGCCCCGTCGCCGGCATGCGCCAGCAGGTCGACCTCGCTCGCCGTGGCCGACCCATCCGGCGCGAACACCGCGAAGCGCTCGCCGTGCGCATACACCGACAGCACCCAGCGCCGCTCGCCGACCACGACGGCGTGGCGGTCCGGCGCCAGCGCCTGCGCCGAGAACGCGAAGCGCCGATCCCCGATCGCCAGCGCCATCGCGCCGCGGTGGCTGCGCTCCAGCGTCACGATGTGGTGCGTGCCCTGCAGCTCGATGTCGAAGCGCCGCTGCGCGCTGCCGTGCAGCCGCCAGCCGTCGCGCCGTGACCACGGGTCGTCGGTCTGCAAGGCCTGCTCCGCCGCCAGCGCGTGCGCGACGATGCCGGCGGCCACGCATTCCACCGGCAGCGGCGGCGCGTTGAACAGCACCGCCCGCTCGCGCTCGATCAGCGCGGTGTCGAGGTCGGCCGTCGCGAACGAGCGGCTCGCGACCACGCGGCGCAGGAAGGCGACATTGGTGTGCAGCCCGACGATGTGCGTCTGCGCCAGCGCCGCGTCCAGCCGCGCCAGCGCCTGCGCACGGTCGGCGCCCCAGACGATCAGCTTGGCGATCATCGAGTCGTAGTAGGGCGCGATCGCGTCGCCCTCGCGCACGCCGGCATCCAGCCGCACGTCGGCGCGTTCGAAGCTCGCCGCCGCGGCCGGCGTGCGGTAGACCTGCAGCGTGCCGGTGGCCGGCAGGAACTGCGCATCGGGGTTCTCGGCGCAGATGCGCGCCTCGATCGCATGGCCGTGCATGCGCAGTTCGTCCTGCGCCAGCGGCAGCGGCTGGCCGGCCGCCACGCGCAGCTGCCACTCCACCAGGTCGAGCCCGGTGATGGCCTCGGTCACCGGGTGCTCCACCTGCAGCCGCGTGTTCATCTCCATGAAGTAGAAGCGCAGGTCGCCCTCGGCCGTCGGCTCGGCGATGAACTCCACCGTGCCGGCGCCGACGTAGCCCACCGCCTGCGCCGCGGCCACCGCCGCGCGGCCCATCTCACGCCGGCGCGCCTCGCTGATGCCGGGCGCCGGGGCCTCCTCGAGCACCTTCTGGTGGCGCCGCTGCACCGAGCAGTCGCGCTCGAACAGGTAGACGCACTGCCCGTGCGCGTCGGCGAACACCTGGATCTCGATGTGGCGCGGCCGCGTCACGTAGCGCTCGACCAGCACCGCATCGTCGCCGAAGCTGTTGATCGCCTCGCGCTTGCACGAAGCCAGCGCGTCCTGGAATTCGGCCGACGACGCGACAGCGCGCATGCCCTTGCCGCCGCCGCCGGCGCTGGCCTTGATCAGCACCGGGTAGCCGATGCGGTCGGCCTCGCGCTGCAGCAGCGCCGGGTCCTGGTCGGCGCCGTGGTAGCCGGGCACCAGCGGCACGCCGGCCTCGGCCATCAGCCGCTTCGATTCGGCCTTCAGCCCCATCGCCTGGATGGCCGACGGCGGCGGGCCGATGAAGACCAGGCCGGCATCGGCGCAGGCCTGCGCGAAGTCCTCGTTCTCGCTCAGGAACCCATAGCCGGGGTGGACCGCCTGCGCGCCGGTGGCACGCGCCGCCTCGATGATGCGTTCGCCGCGCAGGTAGCTGTCTTTCGGCGCGGCGCCGCCGATGTGCACCGCCTCGTCGCAGGCCTGCACGTGCTTGGCATCGGCGTCGGCGTCGGAGTACACGGCGACCGTGCGGATGCCGAGCTTGCGCGCGGTGGCGGCAACGCGGCAGGCGATTTCGCCGCGGTTGGCGATCAGGATCTTGGTGAACATGCTTGTCTCCGGATTCAGGGCGTCCACACCACGTCGTTGTCGACGGCGTACAGCTTGCACGGCTCGCCCTTGCGCTGGCAGAAGCCGAGCGCCCGGCCGATCGCCCAGTCGCCGCTGGCGGTGCCCGCCGCGCCCCTGGGCCCGACCGCGTAGGCGCGCGGCAGCTTCGACGCGAGGAACTTGCGGTAGTGGTTCTCGCGCGTGGCGGCGCTGACCGGCACCTTGTCGACGTCGTCGATGGCGGCGAACGACGAGGCCGGCGGGCGCGCGATCACGCCCGGCTTGTCGAAGCCCAGCTTCGCGAGAAAGGCCTCGGCATACGGCACCCAGTGGTCCAGGTCGAAGTTCACCGCGCCGTGACCGTTCTGTCCGGCCGCGGCCAACTGGTGGAACTCGGCCTGGCCGCCGCCGGCGACAAAGGCCTCGTGCCAGCGGCGCGGCACGTCCGGGCCCCAATAGAGGTCGTTCTCCCAGTACAGCCACAGCATCGGCGCCTTGGCGCCGCGGGCCTGCTCCTTCCACAGCGCCTCGATCTGCTGCGGGCTGCAGGGGTTGCGCGGACGGTTGTCCGGATCGCCGCCGCTGCCGCCCGAGAAGTTGATCGCGCCCACCAGGCCGGGCGGATGGCGCGACACGGTGGACACCGCCGTCAGGCCGCCCGCCGACTGGCCCATCACCAGCCAGCGCGAGGTGTCGATGTAGGGCAGCGTCTTCGCGAACGCCAGCGTCGCGACCACCTGGTCGGCCACCGCGGCGGACATCGGTCCGGGACGCCGGGATTGGCAATTGCCGGTGTCCTCCGGGTCGAAGTCGCCGTAGGTGTCGGCATAGCCCACGCGGGTGGGCAACAGCACCGCGAAGCCCTTGCCGACGAGGTAGCGCGACAGCCATTCGTAGCGCTGGCGGCCCTGCGCCGACCGCTTCTCGGCCGTTGCGCGGCCGTGGTTCATGATGACCAGCGGAAACGGCCCGTCGCCCGGCGGGCGGAAGATCATCACCGGGATCTGCCGCGTCTGCTGCTTGCCGTACAGGTCGCTCACGGTGACGCCGATGAACTGCGTCTCTTCGCGCAGGTCCTTCAGCACGGCCGCCTCGTCCGGGGCCTGTGCGCCGGCCCGGCCGGCCGACAGCGCCAGGCACAGCGCGGCGGCGAAACCTGCGACGGCCGAGGCCGATGTCCAGCGTGCTTTCAATATCTCTCCCTGGCAGCGCCGGGTGCGCCGTGCGACGTTGAAGAAAAGCGGCGCACCAGCTGCCGCAGGAACTTCGCCAGCACCCACACCAGCGTCGCCGACACCGCGAGCGCCAGCACCAGGAACCCGGCCAGCACCAGCGGATGCGTCCACGACAGCCACAGCACCGCCGGCACCAGCCCGTCGCCCAGCAGCGACAGCCCGATGTTGGAGAACGGCTCGGGCGAGGTGTTGACCGCCGCCCGCGTGGTGGCCTTCGCGACGTGGCTGGTGGCGGCGAGGCCGCCGCCCAGCACCGCCGCGATGGTCGCCCAGGTGGCCTGGTCGGCACCGAACACCGCGGCCGCCAGCGCCGCGCCGGCCGGGATGCGCAGCACGGTGTGCAGCACGTCCCACAGGCTGTCGACGCCGGGGATCTTGTCGGCGAAGAACTCGACGCACAGCATCAGCCCGCTCGCGCCCAGCATCAGCGGGTGCTGCAGCAGGTGCAGCCCGTGCGGCAGCTCGACCCAGCCGAGCGCGCCGGCGGCGCCGGTCAGGAACAGCACCGCGTACAGGCGCAGCCCGCTGGCCCAGCCGAGCGCGGCCGCGATCGCGAGCAGTTGCGGCGTGTCGAGGTTCATCGCGGCGTCAGCCCGGTTCCAGCCACGACGGCTTGCGCTTGCCCAGGAAGGCCTGCACGCCCTCGCGGCCTTCGTCGCTGGCGCGGATGTCGGCGATGCGGCGCGCGGTGTCCTCGCGCAGCGCCGCGCTGATCGGCTGGCCGGCGATGTCCTGCACCAGCCGCTTGCAGGCGCGCGCCGCCATCGGCCCGTTCGCCACCAGCGCGGCGACGATCTCGTCGACCTTGGCATCCAGCGCGTCGGCCGCGCACACCTCGTGCACGAAGCCGAGCGCCTGCGCCTGCGTGGCCGTGAAGCGCTCGGCCGTCACCATGTAGCGCCGCGAGGCCTGCTCGCCCAGCGCGCGGATCACGTAGGGGCTGATGGTGCCGGGCAGCAGGCCGAGCTTCGCCTCGCTGAGGCAGAAGCCGGCCGCGTCGGCCGCGACCAGCACGTCGCACACGGCGGCCAGGCCGACGCCACCGGCATAGCAGTCGCCGTGGATGCGGCCGACCACCGGCACCGGGCAGCTGTAGACCGTCCACAGCATGTCGGCCAGCGCCTGCGCATCGGCGCGGTTCTGCTCCCAGCTGTAGTCGGCCATCGCGCGCATCCACGCCAGGTCGGCACCGGCGCAGAAGGCCTTGCCGTGGCCGCCGAGCACGATCGCGCGCAGGCCGGTGTCGGCGCCGAGCACGGCGAAGGTGTCGCGCAACTCGGCGATCACCCCGTCGTTGAAGGCGTTGCGCACGTCGGGGCGGTTCAGCCACACGGTGGCCACGTGGGCCGAAGGACGCCCGATGTCGAGTGTGGCAGCCATGGCAGTCACTCGGTCTCCGGCACGGCCCGCGGCACCGCCGCGACCGGCGCGGCGGCCGCGAGCTGGCCGGCGCGGCTCACGCGCAGCGCCGGTTCGGTGCGCCAGACCACGCGGTCGTCCGCCGCATAGAGCCAGCAGGTCGTGCCTTCGCGTTCGCAGGCACTCAGCACGTCGGCCATCGCTGAAGCGCTGTCGGACGCCATGCGCGCGCTGCCGTCGGCCGCGATGGCAAACGCGCGCGGCATCGGCAAGGTGAGGAACTGCAGGTACTTGCCGCGCGCGTCGTCGCGCACCGGCACCGAGGCCGCGTCGTTCAGGTTGGCGAAGCGGCTGTCGGCCGGCACGGCGAAGCGGTTGGGCTTCGGCCCGGCCGCCAGCGCCGTCGCCGGGCCCTTCTCGGCCTCGGCCGGTGCCACCCACACCACCGTCTTGTCGACGGCATACAGGCGGCACGGCACGCCCTTCGAGGCGCGGCGGCAGAAGTCCATCGCCCGCAGGTTCGGATCGGCCGGTGCGCCGGGCTCCCGGCCTTGCCACGTATAGGACAGGCCGACGTGCTGGCCGTCGTTGCTGACCGCAAAGGCACGCGGCATCGGCCGGGTCAGGAAGTCGCGGTAGAAGGCGCGCGAACGCGGCCCGACCGGCACCTTGTCGACGTCGTCCAGCGGCGCGAACGCCGTCGAGGCCGGCATGGTGCGCGGGTTCAACGTGCTGGCGTTGCCGCTGCCCTTCACCGCGATGATGTCGAGGCTGGCCGTGCGGCCCATCGTGACGACCGCGACGCCCGGGTATTCGAAGGCGGCGCCGTTGGCGTAGTCGACGCCGGCACCGATCACGCCGCCGAGGAGGATGTTGCCGAACATCGCCGCGCGCGTGCTCGATTCGACGCTCAGCTGGCCCGGCACCTGGCCGGCCTGCCGGCACTCGATCTTCATCGGCCGGTTCGAGCGGGCGACCTGCAGGTCGCCGGGCGCACGCAGCTGCCAGCTGCCCTTGTCGTTGCTCAGCACGCAGTCGGCGGCCGGCACCGCGATGGCGTCCAGCGTCTCCACCTTCACGAACAGCGGCTGCGACGAGCCCCCGGTCACGGAAGCGCATCCGGCCAGGGCCATGGCGGCCAGCGCACCGGCCAGCCCTCGGATCAAACGGGATTGCACAGGTTCACCCTCCTCGATGGTTCTACATCCGGAACACGCCGAACTTCACGTCCGGGATCGGCGCGTTCAGGCTCGCGCTAATCGCCAGCGACAGCACGCGGCGCGTGTCGGCCGGGTCGATCACGCCATCGTCCCACAGGCGCGCGCTCGCGTAGTAGGGGTGCGCCTGCTGCTCGAACTGGTCGAGCACCGGCTGCTTGAAGGCCGCCTCCTCGGCGGCGCTCCAGCTGCCGCCCTTGGCCTCGATGCCGTCGCGGCGCACCGTGGCCAGCACGCTCGCGGCCTGCTCGCCGCCCATCACCGAGATGCGCGCGTTCGGCCACATCCACAGCAGCCGCGGGTTGAAGGCGCGCCCGCACATGCCGTAGTTGCCGGCGCCGAAGCTGCCGCCGATGATCACGGTGAACTTGGGCACCTGGGCGGTCGACACCGCGGTCACCATCTTGGCCCCGTGCTTGGCGATGCCTTCGGCCTCGTACTTGCGGCCGACCATGAAGCCAGTGATGTTCTGCAGGAACACCAGCGGCACCTTGCGCTGGCAGCACAGCTCGATGAAGTGCGCGCCCTTCTGCGCCGATTCGGAGAACAGCACGCCGTTGTTGGCGACGATGCCCACCGGCATGCCGTCGATGTGGGCGAAGCCGGTCACCAGCGTGGTGCCGTAGCGCGCCTTGAACTCCTCGAACTCGCTGGCGTCGACGATGCGCGCGATGATCTCGCGCACGTCGAAGGGCTTGCGGGTGTCGGTCGGGATGATGCCGTGCAGTTCGCCCGCGTCGAACAGCGGCGCGCGCGGCGCGATGCAGCGCAGCGCCGCATCCTTGCGCCAGTTCAGGTGCGAGACCGCGGTGCGCGCGATCGCCAGCGCATGCGCGTCGTTCTGCGCCAGGTGGTCGGCCACGCCCGACAGGCGGGTGTGCACGTCGCCGCCGCCCAGGTCTTCGGCGCTGACGATCTCGCCGATGGCCGCCTTCACCAGCGGCGGGCCGGCCAGGAAGATCGTGCCCTGGTTCTTCACGATGATCGACTCGTCGCTCATCGCCGGCACGTAGGCGCCGCCGGCGGTGCACGAACCCATCACGACGGCGATCTGCGGGATGCCCAGGGCGCTCATCTGCGCCTGGTTGAAGAAGATGCGGCCGAAGTGGTCGCGGTCGGGGAACACCTCGTCCTGGTTCGGCAGGTTGGCGCCGCCGGAGTCGACCAGGTAGATGCACGGCAGCCGGTTGGCCTGCGCGATCTCCTGCGCGCGCAGGTGCTTCTTGACCGTCATCGGGTAGTAGGTGCCGCCCTTCACCGTCGCGTCGTTGCACACGACCATGCAATCGACGCCCGAGACGCGGCCGATGCCGGCGATCAGTCCCGCGCCCGGCGCGTCGTCGTTGTACATCCCCAGCGCGGCGAGCGGCGCCACTTCGAGGAAGGGCGTGTCCGGGTCGAGCAGCATCTCGACGCGGTCGCGCGGCAGCAGCTTGCCGCGTGCCACGTGCTTGGCGCGCGGGCCGTCGCCGCCGCCCTGCGCGATGCGCGCCAGCTTCGCGTTCAGGTCGTCGACCAACGCACGCATCGCCGCGGCATTGGCCTTGAAGTCTTCCGAGCGGGGGCTGAGCTTGGACGCGAGGGCGGGCATGGAGTCTCCTGGTGCGCGGTCTTTGCCGCGCCGGCACAAGTCTAGGCTCGACAGCATACGCAGCCGCGGGCCCCATCGGCAGCCACCGAGGTTGCAAATCGTGCCAGACTCGCGGCATGTCCCGGACCGCCGCCACGCCGATGGCCTTCGCCCGCTGCGTCGTGCTCGCTTACGAGCGCTACGGCGCCGACCCGCGCGCGGCGCTGCATCAGGCACAAATCACGCCAGCCGATCTGCGCCGGCCCGACGGGCGCATCACCGCGGCGCAGATGGAGGCGCTGTGCGGTTTCGCGATGCAGGAGCTGGACGACGAGGCGCTCGGCTGGTTCTCGCGGCGGCTGCCGTGGGGCAGCTACGGCATGCTGTGCCGCGCGTCGATCACCGCGCCGACGCTGGGGGTGGCGATGAAGCGCTGGTGCCGCCACCACCGCCTGCTGACCGACGACCTGATGCTGCACCTCGACACCGGCGGGCCGGTCGCGCAGCTGACCCTCACCGAGAACCGGCGCTTCGGCGCGCTGCGCGAGTTCTGCCTCGTCACCAGCCTGCGCTACCTGCACGGCTTCGCCTGCTGGGCGATCGATTCGCGCATCGCGCTGCGCGACGCGAGCTTTCCGTTCGCGGCGCCGCCGCACCGCGAGGTCTACCCGGTGCTGTTCCCGGGCACCGTGCGCTTCGACGCGGCGCAGGCCGGGTTCAGCTTCGATGCGCAGGACCTGGCGATGCCCTTGCGGCGGGACGAGCGCGCGCTGCAGGCGATGCTGCAGCGCGCGCTGCCGCTGACGGTGCTGCCCTACCGGCGCGACCGGCTGCTGGCGCGGCGCGTGCGCGAGCTGCTGCGCCAGGACGCGGCGCGGCATGGCACGGCCGATGCGCTGGCGCAGGCGTTGAACCTGTCGGTGCGCAGCCTGCACCGGCAGCTGAAGGACGAGGGGGTGTCGCTGCAGGCGCTGAAGGACGAGGTGCGGCGCGACCAGGCGAGCGAGCTGCTGTTGCGCACCGACCGCCCGGTCAAGCAGGTGGCGCAGGCGGTCGGGTTCGGCAACGAGAAGAGTTTTGCCAGGGCGTTCAAGCAGTGGACCGGCAGGTCCCCCCGCGAATTCCGTAGCCCGGATGCCAATCCGGGATGACCCGTCCCATCAGGGGAGCACCGGCGTCGCCACGGCCTGCTGGATCCGCAAGTCCGCATCCCGCTGCAACAGGAAACGCTGCGCCACCAGCGCATTCGCCGCCGCCGTCACCGCGCCCACATACCCCGCCTGGTTGCCATACAGCGACTCCAGCGACGGCCGCGCATCGCCCGCCGCCAGCCGCGCCGCCTCGGTCTTGTGGAACGGCAGGTAGCTCCCCGTCAGGCTCGTCAGGTCGACCATGCCCGGCGTCGCGACGTAGTTGAACTCGACGCTGGTGCCCAGCGGCGCCTGCACCTCGACGCCGCGGATGCCGGCCGCCGGCATGCCGGTGGCCGCATCCACCTGCGGCACCAGGATCGCGTAGTCGGTGCCGGCCAGCGGCGGCAGCTGGGTCGCGATGCCGCTCTCGTCCTGCGGCACGTACTGCGGGCCGAAGTCCAGCACGCGGTAGCCGTTGAACCAGCCGCGGTAGCTGAAATCGGGCACCGCGGTCGCGACGCCGGCCACCGGCCAGGCGACCCCCTTGATGGCCGGGAACGCCACCCGCTCCGGCCGCACCAGCGTGCCGGCCGCGATGGACGGCACCTGGCTCGGCGGCGGCGCGGTGTCGTGCACCACCCAGTCTTCCAGCGCGATGAACAGCGCGCGGAAGGTGTCGGTGTGGTGCGCCACCGTGCCGCGCGGATAGACGCTGTTCGTCGGCGCATACAGGATGCTCGCGGTACCGCCCGGCCCGCCATGCTGCGTGGCCGCGTAGTAGTAGATGCGCGCGTTGCCCGGTTGCACCAGGTCGGCAAAGCCCCAGGCGTCGGTCAGCACCGGCGAGCCCTGCAGTTGCCAGAACTCGGTGCCCGACAGGCCGAGGAAGAACTTCGGGCAGGTGTTGCTCGCGGCGCAGCGCGTCATCACGCCGCCCTTGCGGCCGGTGATCGGGTCGACGTAATCCTTGTCGAGCGCGCGCGGCGCGGTCTGGCCGAACGCGGTGTGGTCGGTGCGGATCGCACCACCGCCGCCCGGCACCGCGAAGCGCGTGTTGACGTTGGTCTGGCGCGCCGCCACGTGGGCGTACAGGCCGTCGAACACCTTGCTGCCGTCCAGCGCCTGGTTGAAGCCCAGGTGCAGGAAGGTCTTCATCGCATTGCCCGACTGCGAGGTGCCCTGCCCGATCGCATGCGTGATGCGCCCGGCCAGCGGGTTGGCCACGCCGTCGGCATCGGTGGCTTGCCGGCGGAAGAAGCTCACCGTGTCGCGCAGCGCGGCCAGGCCCAGGCCCATCACCTTCGGGTCCTTCGCGACGTAGACCAGCTCGTACAGGTAGGCCGGGTCGAAGCCGCCCTTCAGGCAGACCTTGCTGCCGTCGGGGGTGCCGGGGAAAGGCTTGGCCGAGGTGTCGCAATCAGCGAACTTCCAGTCCGACGGCGGGATCGCGACCCGCGCATCGGTGTCGTTCAGGCGCCGCGTCAGCGAGTAGCCGGGCAGCGTGTTGTCGAGGCTGGCCGGCGCATACGGGATCATCGTGCCGTTGAAGACGCCGCCGGGCAGCGTCATCACCGGCGTCGCGGCGGCGGGGACCAGCTCGCTGCGGTAGGTGCCGGTGATGGACGTGCCGTCCTTGTTGAGCGCCACCGGCACGCTCAGCGTCAGCCGCGCCGGGCTGCTCTTGGGCACGTCGCCCTGCCAGGCCGAGTACAGCAGCACGTAGCCGCGCTCCAGGAACACCGCATCGCTCGGCGTCGTCGCCGGCGCGGGCAGGGTCAGGATGTTGCCGCGGTTCGGCGCGTCGTAGCGCAGCACGCCGCTCGCCTTCGTCATGTCCTTGGGCTTGAGCAGCACGAAGTCGGCGCTGTACTCGACCATGCCGCGCGCATTCACCGGCGCGAGGGCCAGGTCCTGGATGATGGCGTTGTGCGCGTCCTTCGGGTCGACCTCGCCGCGCAGCGTGCCGCTGACTTTCTCGTACGCGCCGACGCTGCCGTAGCTGCCGGCGAAGTCTTCGGTGGCGGTGATGCTCAGGTGCATCTGCGGCGTGGCGGCCACGGGTGGCGGTGCGCTGCTGCCGGAATCGCCGCCGCAGGCGGCCATGAACGTGGCAAGGCATGCCGCACTGAAGCGGCCATGGAAGGCATGTCTCATGTCTGTCTCCTGATTGATCCAGAGAAGCAAACTGCCCACCCGGCAACGACCCGGGATCCGGCTTTGCCGGGCCCAGGGTTGGCGCCCCTTGGGGGCAGGAGCGAAGCGACTGGGGGGCCCGATCTATTCCGGTTCGATGCCGGCGGACTTGATCACGCGGCCCCACTTCTGCGTCTCGCCGGCCTGGAAGCTGGCAAGGCCATCCGGTGTGGTCGTGAAAGCGACCGACCCGCTGGCGTCGAAGAACGACTTCGCCGCCGCACTGCCCGTGCCGTTGATGAGCAACTCGCGCAGCCGCTGCACCACCGCCGGCGGCGTCCCGGCCGGCACATAGGCCGCGAACCAGTACCCCATGTCGTAGCCCTTCACGCCGGCTTCGTCGATGGTCGGCAGCTCGGGAAGCAGCGGCGAGCGCTGCGCGGTCGACACGCCCAGCGCGCGCAGCTTGCCGGCCTTGACCTGCGGCACGCCGGTAGAGGTGTCGGTGATCATCAGGTCGATCTGGCCGCCCAGCAGGTCGGTGATCGCCAGCGGGTTGCTCTTGTACGGCACGTGCAGCAGGTCGACGTGCGCCATCTGCTTGAACAGCTCGCCGGCCACGCGGCTGGACGAGCTGCCGCTGCCGAAGCTCAGCTTGCCCGGCTGCTGCTTCGCGGCGGCCAGCACGTCGGCCACCGTCTTGTACGGCGACGCGGCGTTCACCACCATGATCTGCCCGCCCTTGCCGAGCGCGGTGACTGGCGCGAAATCCTTCACCGGGTCGTAGGGCAGTTTCTTGTACAGGTGCTCGTTGGCGGCATGCGTGGTGTTGGTGGTGATCAGCACGGTGTAGCCGTCGGGCGCCGCGCGCGCGACGTTCTGCGCGGCCAGCATGCCGCTCGCGCCGGCCTTGTTGTCGACCACCACCGCCTGCTTCGTGTCGACGCTGACCGACTGGCCGAGCGCGCGCGCCAGCTGGTCGGTCGCGCTGCCGGCCGCGAAGGGCACGACGAAGGTGATGGGCTTGGCCGGCCACGCCTGGGCATGCGCCGCACCGATCGGCACGACGAACGCCGCAACACCGAGGCCGGCGGCCAGCAGCCGTCGTCGCAGCAGGGAAGAACAGGAAATCGTCATCGCTTGTCTCCGTCAGTTGTTCGAATCGAAAGGCGGGCCGGCCAGGCAAGCGGCCAACCCGGCCGGCACCTGCAGCGGCAGCTCCAGCAGCAGGAAGGACAAGGCCTTGCCATGCCCATCCAGGTTCAGCGCCTCGTTGACGCCGCCGTCCAGCACGTCGTCGAGCACGAAGTTCATCGCATGCAGCCGCGGCAGCAGGTGGCGCACGATGGCGCCCGGCCGGCGGTGCGCGAACTGGCGGCGCACGGCCGCCTCGTCCACCTGCGCGACCAGCAGCGGCCACAGCTCGGGGTGCCAGGCGATCAGGCTGATGTTGGCGCGGTTGCCCTTGTCGCCGGTGCGCGCATGGGCGGCGCGGTACAGCGGCACGGTGAGGAGGGTGTCCGTGCTCATGCGCCGTCTCCCGCTTCCGCGAGAATGCTGAAGCGCCCCGGCACGCGCTCGCGCGGCACGCTGCAGCTGGCGATGCCCAGGCGCCGGCGCAAGGCGGTGCGCACGCCACCGCCGCCCGCCGGGCCGCAGGTGTACAGCGCGGTCACCTCGCGCGCCAGCCGCTCGGCCTGGGCGCGTTCGGCGTGCTGCAGCGCGACGCGCAGCCGCACGTCGCATGCATCGCGGTCGGCCATGCCGCCGGCCCAGGTCCCGCCGTCGTCGCCGAACACGCTGCCGACGCCGATCAGGTCGGCACGCAGCGGGCCCAGGCCCTGCAGGCGCTCGCGCAGGATGCCGGCCGCGAGCCGCGCCCGCGCCTCGGCGCGCGGCCCCGCGTACGAGATCTCGCCTTCGGCCAGCCAGCCAGTCTCGTGGCAGACGTTCACCTTCAGCTGCGCCGGCCGCGCATGGCCGCGCACGCCGCCCAGCCGCACCCGGTCGGGCGCGAGCTGCCGCACCCAGGCCTCGGAGATGTCGGCCACCACGTCCGGCGTCAGGTAGGCGGCCGGGTCGTGCACCTCGTAGAGCAGTTGCTCCTTCACGGTGTGCTCGTCGATGCGGCCGCCGCTGCCGGCCGGCTTGGTGATCACGCAATCGCCGTCGGCATCGATCTCGGCGATCGGGTAGCCCAGCTGCGCCAGGCCCGGAACGTCCTTGTAGCCGGGGTCGGCGTAGTAGCCGCCGCAGACCTGCGCGCCGCATTCCAGCAGGTGGCCGGCCATGGTGGCGCGTGCAAGGCGGTCCCAGTCGTCGGGCGCCCAGCCGAAATGCGCCAGCGCCGGGCCCACCGTCAGCGACGGATCGGCGACGCGCCCGGCGACGACGATCTCGGCCCCGGCCGACAGCGCATCGGCGATCGCCTCGGCGCCGAGGTAGGCGTTGGCCGACACGACGCGCAGCGCGGCGCCGTCGCGGCCCAGCGCCTCGAGCAGCAGCCCGCGGTGCGTGTCGCCGGCCAGGTCGTCGCCGGCCACCACCGCGATGCGCGGCGTGCGCAGACCGAGCTCGCGCGCCAGCGCGGCGATGCGGCGTGCGGCGCCCGGCGGGTTGGCCGCGCCGAAGTTGCTGACGATGCGCACGCCGGCCGCGAGGCAACGCGCCAGCACCGGCCGCAGCAGCTCGTCGAGCAGCGGTTCGTAGCCGCCATCCGGGTCGTCGCGGCGCGCCAGCTGGGCCAGCGCCAGCGTGCGCTCGGCCAGCGTCTCGAAGATCAGCACGGCCGGGCCGCCGGCGGCAATCAGCGCGTCGACCACCGGGCCGGCCGCGTCGGTGCGGTCGCCCGAGAAGCCGGCGGCGCAGCCGATGCGCAAGGTGTCGTGTTGCATGCGGCCATCGTAGGCAGCGCCGATTAATATGGGAAATCGCAAATTCGGATGAGTTGATCCGTCATGCAAATGAATGTCTCGACGCGCGAGCTGCGCGCCTTCGTGCTGCTGGCCGAGCAGCGCAACTTCTCGCGCGCGGCGGCGCTGTCGCACCTGTCGCAGCCGGCGTTCAGCGCGCTGATCCGCCGGCTGGAGGAGACACTCGGGCTGCGCCTGTTCGACCGCAGCACGCGCTCGGTCGAGCTGACGGCCGAGGGGCGCGAGTTCGAGCTGTCGGCGCGCCGCGTGCTCGACGAGTTCGACGCCGCGCTGTCCGGCGTGCGCGACCAGGCCGCGCGGCGCCGCGGCCGGGTCTCGATCGCGCTGCTGCCGTCATTGGCGGCCGGCTGGCTGCCGCGGGTGCTGGCCGGCTTCCGCGCCGCCTACCCGGGCATCGAGCTGCAGGTGGCCGACGTGCTGTCGGAGCCCTGCATCGAGCTGGTGCGCAGCGGGCATGCGGACTTCGCGCTGGCCGCGACGCGCGCCGAGACGCCCGAGCTGCGCGCCGAGGCCTTCTGCAGCGACGACTTCCACCTGGTCTGCCCGTCGCGGCACCCGCTGGCGCGGCTCGCCGACGTGCGGCCGAAGGACGTCGCTGCGTGGCCGTTCATCCACCTGTCGCGCACGTCCAGCGTGCGCCAGTACCTGGACGCGGCGACGCACCCGCAGGCGATGAACGCGGTGCTCGAGGTGGACCAGCTGGCCACCGTGATGGGCATGGTGCGCGCCGGGCTGGGGGTCAGCATCGTGCCGTGGCTGACGCTGTTCCACTTCAAGGCGCCGGGGGTGGTGACGCGCGCGCTGCCCTGGCCGGGGTTGACGCGCCAGCTGTACCTGGTGCGGCGGCGCGACCGCGGACTGTCGGTGGCCGCGCAGGGCTTGTACGAATGGGTGATGGCGCGTCCGCCGGAGGGCACGCAGCCGGGTGCGGCACGGCGGGGGCGCAAGGCGCCCTAGGTTTTTCGCCTGGGCTTGTCCTGCACCGGCCCGCCGCTCTCCTTCCACGCGCTGAAGCCGCCGTCGATGTGGGCGACGTGCCCGATGCCCATGTCCATCAACGTCTGCGTCGCGAGCGCCGAGCGCCAGCCGGCGGCGCAGAACAGCACGTACTCCTTGTCCTCGCCGAACTCGGGCTTGTGGTACGGCGATTCGGGGTCGACCCAGAACTCCAGCATGCCGCGCGGCGCATGCAGCGCCCCGGGGATCACGCCTTCGCGCTCGAGCTCGCGCACGTCGCGCACGTCGACGAACTGCACGCCGGGCTGGCCGTGCATCGCACGCGCCTGCTCGACGGTGTAGGTGGTGACGCGGGCCATGGCTTCGTCGACCAGGGCCTTCGCGGTCTTCTTGATCATGATCGGGTCTCCGCGGGGCGCCTCTTCAGCGCCTGCCGATCGTTGCCCCGGAACGGCCCGCCGTCAAGTCAGGGCGCCGCAGCCACCTGGCCGGCCTGCGGCGAGCGCGGGCCCGGCAACACGCCGTTGTAGCGCGGCGCACCCAGCGCGCGCTGGTTGGCCAGCACCGCGTAGGTCAACGCCGCATCGGTCGCGTTGTTCATCACCTGCTTCACCGCCGCCGCGATCAGCAGGCCGATCAGGCCGCCCTGTGCCTGTTGCTGCTGTTCGGCCGAACTCGCCATCGCGCTGCCCTGCCACAGCAGGTCGCCGCTGCGCAGGTCGACGATGCGGGCCTCGACGGCCACGCGCACCTCGCTGGCCAGCACGGTGTAGCTCGATCCGTAGCTCTTGACCCGCAGGTAGACAGCCGCGTCGGCCCCGAAGTACTCGCGCAGCTTGGCGTAGGGCAATTCCTGCGCGTCGTGGGCCACCGTCACGCCGTTCTGGCGGAAGGTCTCGTCCACCAGCGCGACGGGCAGCACGTAGTAGCCTGCCTCGGCCAGCGGGCGCGTGGCATGGGCCCACACGCCCGGCGTCGCCTGCACGTCGGGCGAATCGTTGATCGGCGGCAGCACCAGCATCGAAGCCGGCCTGGCGCGCTTGAACGCGGTGTAGTCGTAGGGCGGCGCCTGGGTGGCGCAACCGCCGAGCCACGCTGCCGCGAGGAGGATCAGCCAGCGGGCCTGCATCATGTCGACTTCTCCGTCTTGGTGGCCTGTCCCGCCTTGGCGGGCGCTTCGAGCCGCTTCAGCAGCCGGTCCATGTACTGGGCCGACTCCGGGAACGTGGTCTTCTCGGCCAGCCAGAGTTCGCGCGCGCGGTCGACGTTGCCGGCATCCAGCTGCAGCATGCCCAGGTGGGCGCGGAAGCCGGGCGGCAGCGCGGCGCCGGTGCCGCGCGCCTTCTCGGCATGCGCCTCCATCGCGCGGATCTGCTCCTGCGGGCCGACGCCGGCGTGCAGCAGCGTGTCGTATTGCTGGCGCGGGAAGTCCTCCCACATGTAGAGCGACACCGGCTTCTGCGCGCAACCGGCGAACAGCGCGATGCCCGCGGCCGCCAGCGCGCAGCGCACCGGGGTGCGGGCGTGCATCAGGAGCCCCATTGGTTGGCGTCCTTGGCGGCGACGAGGTTGTTGACGGCTTCGCGCATGGCCAGGTCCAGCACCTTGCCGTTCAGCGTCGCGTCGTAGCCGGCGGTGCCGCCGAAGCCGAGCACCTCGCGGTTCGACAGCTCGTACTCGCCGGCGCCGCGTGCCGAGTAGACGACCTCGGAGGTGAGGATGTTGACCACGTTGAGCGTGATCTTCGCGTAGGCCACCTGCGTCTTGCCGCGGCCGAGCAGGCCGAACAGCTGGTGGTCGCCGACTTCCTTGCGGCCGAACTCGGAGATGTCGCCGGTGACGACGAACGAGGCGCCCTTCAGCGTCTGGGTCGCACCGAGCAGCTTGGCCTCCTGGCTGGCCTCGCTGAGGTTGTCGCGGTCGAGCACCGAGAAGCGCTGCGAATCCTGCAGGTGGGCGATCAGCGTGGTCTTGGCCTGGCTGCCGAGGCGGTCGACGCCATCGGAGAACACGCCGCGCATGAAGCTGGAGCGGTTGTCGAACTTGCCGACGGACACCGGCACGCGCTTGCCCGCGAAAGGCGCGGCGGCGGACTGGACTTTCTCGACCGCGACGCTGCGCGAGCTTTCCGTGGCGCAGCCGGCGAGCGACAGCAGAGCAGCCGCCGCACACGCGGCAATGAGACCTTGGTTCATGGATCCTCCCGAAATGACAGGCCGGTTTATACCGGCTGGCAGCCCGTGTCGGATACCCCAATGAAGGGGATGTCGGCACCGAAACGACAGCGCACGGTGGCAGACCGTGCGATCCGGCACTCTCTACGCCAGCGCACGCCCGATCAGGATCTTCTGCACGTCGCTCGTGCCCTCGTAGATCTGGCACACCCGCACGTCGCGGTAGATGCGCTCGACCGGGAAATCGCTGACGTAGCCGTAGCCGCCGAACACCTGGATCGCCTCGCTGCACACGCGCTCGGCCATCTCGCTGGCGAACAGCTTGCCCATCGCCGCCTCCTTCAGGCACGGCAGACCGGCGTCTTTCAGGCGCGCCGCATGGTGGATCAGCTGGCGCGCCGCCTCGATCTGCGTCGCCATCTCCGCGAGCCGGAACTGCACCGCCTGGTGCTCGAAGATCGGCTTGCCGAACGCGACGCGCTCCTTCGCGTACTGCAGCGCCGCCTCGAAGGCCGCGCGCGCCATGCCCACCGCCTGCGACGCGATGCCGATGCGCCCGCCTTCCAGGCCCGACAGCGCGATCTTCAGGCCCTGCCCCTCGTCGCCCAGCAGGTTGGCCACCGGGATGCGGCAGTCCTCGAACAGGATCTGCGCGGTGTCGCTCGCATGCTGGCCCATCTTGTCTTCGAGCCGCGCGACCCCGTAGCCGGGCGTTGCGGTCGGCACGATGAAGGCGCTGATGCCCTTCTTGCCGGCCGCCTTGTCGGTGACCGCCATCACGATCGCGACGTCGCCGTGCTTGCCGCTGGTGATGAACTGCTTGACGCCGTTCAGCACGTAGTGGTCGCCGTCCTTCACCGCGGTGGTCTTCAACCCGTCGGCCTGCGAGCCGACGTGCGGTTCGGTCAGGCAGAACGCGCCCAGCATCTCGCCGCGCGCCAGCGGCTTCAGCCACTGCGCCTTCTGCGCGTCGTTCGCCCACGCCATCAGGATCGAGCACACCGGGCAGTTGTTGACGCTGACGATGGTGGACGTGGCACCGTCGCCGGCGGCGATCTCCTCGAGGATCAGCGACAGGCTCAGGTAGTCGAGGCCGGCGCCGTCCCATTCGGCGGGCACCGCGACGCCGTAGCAGCCGAGCTCGGCCAGGCCGCGCAGCTCGTCCTTCGGGAAGTGGTGCTCCTTGTCCCAGCGCGCCGCCTGCGGCGCGATGCGGTCCTGCACATAGGCGCGCACGGCGTCCTGCACCGCGCGGTGGTCTTCGGTCAACATCGCTTTGTCTCGTTTCTTCGTGCGCCTACCAGGCCAGCGGCTGGTGGTCGTGGTTGAGGAAGCTGCCGTTCTCGGACGGCTTCAGCGCGACCAGCGTGCGGCGCATGTCGCCGACGCTGCGCTCGACGTCGAGGTCGGCGGCCGAGCCGCCCATGTCGGTGCGCACCCAGCCGGGGTGGAAGGCGACGCAGGTGGCACGGTCGGCGAGCACGAAGGACATGTCCTTCAGCACCGAGTTCAGCGCCGCCTTCGAGGCCCGGTAGAGCCAGCTGCTGCCGGTGCTGCGCAAGCCGATCGAGCCCATGCGCGAGGACAGCACCGCGAGCTTCGCGCCGGGCGCCAGCGCGTCGGCCACCTGCGGCAGGATGCGCATCGCGCCGAGCACGTTGACGTGCATCACGGCATCGAAATCGGCCTGGCTGGGCGTCTGCGGCGCAGCCAGGCGCGGGCCGGTGACGCCGGCGTTGACGATCACGACGTCGAAGGCCTGGCCGTCGATGCGCCAGGCCAGGCCCGAGGCGCTGGCGGTGTCGGCCACGTCGAGCGCGAAGGCCTCGGCGCCGAGTTCGCGCAGGCGCGCGAGGCCGGCCTCGTCGCGCGCGGTGGCGGTGACGCGGGCGCCGTCGGCGCGGTACTGGCGGACGAATTCCAGGCCGATGCCGCGCGACGCGCCGATGATCAGGACGTTCATGGGGTGCGTTCCCGGATTGGCATCCGGGCTACACCAATTCCACGGCCATGGCGGTGGCCTCGCCGCCGCCGATGCACAAGGCCGCCACGCCGCGCTTCAGCCCGCGCTTGCGCAAGGCCCCGAGCAGCGTGACCACGATGCGCGCCCCGCTGGCACCGATCGGGTGGCCCAGCGCACAGGCGCCGCCGTGCACGTTGACGATCTCGTGCGGCAGCTTGTACTCGTGCATCGCCGCCATCGTCACCGCGGCGAAGGCCTCGTTGACCTCCCACAGGTCGACCTCCTTCGCGGCCCAGCCGGTCTTCTTCAGCACCTTGTCGATCGCGCCGATCGGCGCCGTCGTGAACCAGTTCGGCGCCTGCGCATGCACCGAATGCGCCTGGATGCGCGCGAGCGGCTTGCAGCCCAGCCGCCTGGCCGTGCTCTCGCGCATCAGCACCAGCGCCGCCGCGCCGTCGGAGATGCTCGACGCGTTCGCCGCGGTGATCGTGCCGTCCTTCTTGAACGCCGGCTTCAGCGACGGGATCTTGTCGAGCCTGGCCTTGAACGGCTGCTCGTCGAACTTGACCACCGTGTCGCCGGCCTTGCCGGGCAGCGTCACCGGCGCGATCTCCCACTCGAAGCTGCCGTCCTCGTTGGCCTGCTTGCTGCGCTGCGTCGACGCGATCGCGAACGCGTCCTGCGCCTCGCGCGTGAACTGGTACTTGGCCACGCATTCCTCGGCGAACACGCCCATCGCGCGGCCGCGGTCGTAGGCATCCTCCAGCCCGTCGATCGCCATGTGGTCGAACATCTGCGCCGCGCCGTAGCGCACGCCCTTGCGCGCGAACACCAGGTGCGGCGCATTGGTCATGCTCTCCATGCCGCCGGCCACCATCACGTCGGCGCTCTCGGCCTTCAGCATGTCGTGCGCGAACATCATCGCGCGCATGCCCGAGCCGCACATCTTCGACAGCGTCACCGCGCCGGCCGACTGCGGCAGCCCCGCGCCCAGCGCCGCCTGGCGCGCCGGCGCCTGGCCCTGGCCGGCCATCAGGCAGTTGCCCATCAGCACCTCGTTGACGGCGTCGCCGGTGATGCCGGCACGCTCGACCGCGGCCTTGATCGCGATGGCGCCCAGCTGGTGGCCCGCCAGCGCGCTGAAATCGCCCAGCATGCCGCCGATCGGCGTGCGGGCGGCGGAAACGATGACGATGGGATCGGACATGGGGGTCTCCTTCGGTCGGTGAATGGACATCTTTGTACGCTCGGCCGGGCCGGCGTCAATCGGGAATCGGTCCGGCCTGCGCGATCTCGCGCAGGGCCTGCAGCAGACGGTCGACGTCGGCCTCGGTGTGGGCGGCCGACAGCGTGATGCGCAGCCGCGCGCTGCCCACCGGCACCGTCGGCGGCCGGATCGCGGGCACCCACAGGCCGCGCTTTCGCAGCGCCGCGGTCATCGCCAGCGCCTCGGCGTTGCCGCCCAGGATCAGCGGCTGGATCGGTGTCGGCGACGGCGGGTTCGCCCACGGCAGTTCCGCCAGGCCCGTGCGCAGCCGCTGCACCAGCGCCAGCACGTGCGCACGCCGCTGCGGCTCGCGCTGCATCACGCGCAGGCTCTCGCGCAGCACCTCGGCCTGCATCGCCGGCATCGCGGTCGCGAAGATGTAGCTGCGGGTGCGCTGCAGCAGCCAGTCGACCAGCGTCGCATCGCCCGCGACGAAGGCGCCCGCGACACCGGCCGCCTTGCCGAGCGTGGCCATGTAGACCAGCCGGTCCGACTGCAGCCCCAGCTGCGCGGCCGTCCCCTGCCCCTGCGGCCCCAGCACGCCGAAGCCGTGCGCATCGTCGACCAGCAGCCAGGCCCCGTGCCGCTCGCACAGCGCCAGCATCTCGCGCAGCGGCGCGACGTCGCCGTCCATGCTGAACACCGCATCGGTGACGACCAGCTTGCGCTCGGCGGACGAGGCAGCCAGCTGCTCGGCCAGTGCCGCCAGGTCGCCATGCGGGCAGACCGAGACCTGCGCGCCGGACAGGCGTGAACCGTCGATCAGGCAGGCATGGTTCAGCGCATCGCAGAACAGCGCGTCGCCGCGCCCCACCAGCGCCGGCAGAAGCCCGACGTTGGCTGCGAACCCGGCGTAGAAGCTCAGCGCCGCCGGCATGCCGACGAAGGCAGCCAGCTCGCGTTCCAGCGCGTCGTGCGCCTCGGTGTGCCCGCAGACCAGCGGCGACGCAGTCGCGCCGACGCCCCAGGTGGCGGCCGCGCGCTGCGCCGCGGCGACCAGGGCCGGGTGCTGCGCGAGGCCCAGGTAGTCGTTGCTGCAGAAGGCCAGCAGCGCTTCGCCGTCGACCACCATGCGCGGGCCGTCGGCCTGCTGCACGACGCGGCGGCGCCGGCGCAGGCTTTTCTCGTCCAGCGCATCCAGCTGCGCGGCCATCTCGGCCAGGTCGAAGGCGTTCATCGGGTCGTCCAGTGCGCCAGCATGTCCTGCGCGGTCGCCTGCGGGCGGTACGGCAGCTCCGCCCACAGCGGCGCGTCCAGCCGCTCGCGCAGCGTCTGCACGTTGGCATCGGCCGACTGCATCGCCGGGTCGATGTGGTTGGCCACCCAGCCGGCCAGGCGCAGGCCGCGCGCGCGGATCGCCTCCTGCGTGAGCAGCGCGTGGTTCAGGCAGCCCAGGCGCAGGCCGACCACCAGCAGCACCGGCAGGTCCAGTGCCTGCGCCAGGTCGGCACCGGTCTGCGTGTCGTTCAGCGGCACCAGGAAGCCGCCGGCGCCTTCCACCACCACGGCGTCGGCCAACGCCGCCAGCTCGCGGTAGCGGCGGCCGAGCTCGCAGATGTCGATCTGCACGCCGGCGGCACGCGCCGCGAGATGCGGCGACAGCGGCAGCGGCAGGCAGTACGGGTTGTCCAGCTCGCGCGGCACCGCGACATTGCCGGCGGCGCGCAGCGCCAGCACGTCCTCGCTGTCGTCGCCGTGCGGCGTCGCGATGACACCGGCGGCCACCGGCTTCATGCCGACCACGCGCTTGTGGCGGCGGCGCAGGTCCAGCATCAGCGTGGCGCTGACCAGGGTCTTGCCGACACCGGTGTCGGTGCCGGTGACGAAGTACCCCTCGACGTTCATGCGAGGTCTCCCGTAGCCCGGATGCCAATCCGGGGTGAATTTTTCGGACGCGTTCCCGGATTGACATCCGGGCTACGAAGGGCCGCGAGTGCGCCTGAAGCGAGCTGCGCACAAGCAGCTTCGTCGATCACATAGGGCGGCATGAAATAAAGCGTCGACCCGATCGGCCGCAGCATCAGCCCCTGCTGCAACGCCGCCGCGTGATAGCGGCGGGCGAACAAGGGATCGTCGGTGTCGATGTCGAACGCCCACACCATGCCCATCCGCCGGCTGCGCAGCACCGCCGGGTGCGCGCGCAGCGGCTCGCACAACGCATCCAGCGTCGCCGCCGTCGCCGCGTTGTGCGCCATCCAGTCGCGCTGCGCAAAGATCTCCAGCGTCGCCAGCGCCGCCCGGCAGGCCAGCGGGTTGCCGGTGTACGAATGCGAATGCAGGAAGCCGCGCGCCGTGCTGTCGTCGTAGAACGAGGCGTACACGGTGTCGGTCGTCAGCACCGCCGACAAGGCCATCGTGCCGCCCGTCAGGCCCTTCGACAGGCACAGGAAGTCCGGCACGATGCCGGCCTGCTGGTGCGCGAACAGGCTGCCGGTGCGGCCGAAGCCGACCGCGATCTCGTCGCACACCAGGTGCACCTCGTGGCGGTCGCACAGCGCGCGCAGCTCGCGCAGGTAGTGCGGGTCGTGCATCGCCATGCCGGCGGCGCACTGGATCAGCGGCTCGACGATGACGGCCGCGATCTCGTCGTGCTGCGCCTCCAGCACCGCCTGCAAGGCCCGCGCACAGCGGCGCGCCACGTCGGCCGGCGACTCGCCCGCCTCGGCCCGGCGCGCATCCGGGCTCGGCACCGTCGCGCTCAGCCGCACCAGCGGCCCGTAGGCCTCGCGGAACAGCGGGATGTCGGTGACCGACAAGGCCCCCACCGTCTCGCCGTGGTAGCCGCCTTCCAACCCGATGAACTTCGTCTTGCCCGGCCGCCCGCGGTTGCGCCAGTGGTGCGCGCTCATCTTCAGCGCGATCTCGGTGGCCGCGGCGCCGTCGCTCGCGTAGAACGCATGGCCCAGGCCGGTCAGCGCCGCCAGCTGCTCCGACAGCGCCACCACCGGCTCGTGCGTGCAGCCGGCCAGCATCACGTGGCACAGCGTGTCGAGCTGCCGGTGCAGCGCCGCGCGCAGGTGCGGGTGCCCATGGCCGAACAGGTTGACCCACCACGAGCTGATGCCGTCCAGGTAGCGCCGACCGGCGCCGTCGACCAGCCACACCCCTTCGGCACCCGCGACCTCGAGCAGCGGCTGCGTCTCGTGCTGCTTCATCTGGCTGCACGGGTGCCACACCGCGGCGCGGCTGCGCTCGTTCAAGCCGCTCATGCCGCTCATGCCGCAGCCTCCTGCGCGGCGCGCAGGCGCCGCAGGTTCTTGAAGCGCTTCGCCGGGTCGTACGGGAACACGTCGTGCACATGCCCGCCCTGGATGCGCTCCTTGCGGCTCTGCCAGAACTCCGCCTCCAGCAGGTCGGCGTGGTGCTTCATGAACACCTCGCGCACGCCCGGGTTCCCGAGCAGGAAGGGCCCGAAGGTCTCGGGGAACACGTCGCGCGGCCCGACCCGGTACCAGACCTCGGCCGACAGCTCTTCCTCCTCGGTGCGCGGTGCCGGCACGCGGCGAAAGTTGCAGTCGGTCAGGTACTCGATCTCGTCGTAGTCGTAGAACACCACCTTGCCGTTGCGCGTGACGCCGAAGTTCTTCCACAGCATGTCGCCGGGGAAGATGTTGGCCGCCACCAGGTCCTTGATCGCGTTGCCGTACTCCACCACCGCCCGCTCCACCTGCTCGGGCGTCGCCTCCTGCAGGTAGATGTTCAGCGGGATCATGCGGCGCTCGATGTAGACGTGGCGGATCACCAGGTCGTCGCCGTCCTCCTCGATCAGGCTGGGGCAGAAATGCTTCAGCTCGGCCACCAGCTCGTCGTCGAAGCGAAAGCGCGGGAAGGCCACGTTGCTGTACTCCAGCGTGTCGGCCATGCGCCCGACGCGGTCGTGCTGCTTGACCAGCAGGTACTTGCCCTTGATCTGCTCGCGCGTCGTCTCCTTCTGCGGCGGGTAGAAATCCTTGATCACCTTGAAGACGTACGGGAACGACGGCAGGTCGAACACCAGCATCACCATGCCCTTGATGCCGGGCGCGATGCGGAAGGTGTCGCTGCTGTGGCGCAGGTGCGCGAGCAGGTCGCGGTAGAAGATGTTCTTGCCCTGCTTCTGCAGCCCGATCGCGCTGTACAGCTCGGAGCGCGGCTTGCGCGGCATCAGCGTGCGCAAGAACTGCACGTAGGCCGACGGGATCTCCATGTCGACCAGGAAGTACGCACGCGCGAAGCTGAACAGCATCAGCAGCTCGTCCTCGCTGAGCAGCACGGTGTCGATGGTCAGCCCGCGCCCGCCGGCGCTGTGCAGGATGGGCAGCGCGAACGGCGTCTCCTTGAAGCCGTTGATCACCTTGCCGACGGCATAGGCGCCCTTGTTGCGGAAGAACAGCGAGCTGAGCACCTGGATCTGGAAGTTGGCGCGCGGGCGGAAGTCGCCCAGTTCGGCGGTCACCGCCGCCAGCACGTGGTCGACGTCGCGCGCCAGGTCTTCGAACTCGCAGGCGAGCTGGAAGTTGTTGACCACGCGCAGCCAGGTCTCGCGCAGCGTGTCGCGCGTCGGGTAGTAGGCGCGGTAGGTGGGCTGCGAGGCCGGCTCGTCGTTCTCGATGTACTCGGTCGACACCGCGGGCCGCACGAAGATGAAGTCGTTGTTGAAGTAGCTGCGGTGCAGGATCTTGGTCGTCACCGAGTTGAAGAAGGTCTCGGCCAGCTCCGGCTGGTGGTGGTTGGTCAGCAGGCCGATGTAGTGCAGCTTGGCCTCCTGCCAGGCCTCCATCGACAGCGTGCCGGCGCCGAAGTCGCGCTGCAGCCGCTCCACCGCCTCGTCGACGCGCAGGTCGTAGAACTCGATGCGCTCGCGCTGCGCGCGCTGCTGGCCGTGCCAGTCGGCGCGCTCGAAGCGCTGCTTGGCCTCGGCGCTGGCGGCGCGGAACAGCTGGTAGTGGCGGTTGAAACCGTCCAGCATCGCCTGGGCGATGCCGAAGGCGCGCGCGTCGGTGAGGGCCTGCGGGAACATGCGTGGCAGCGGTTCAGCCGACCGCCCCCATCGACGCATAGCGCGACTGCAGGCCGGCCAGCGCGTCGTCGTAGGCCGTCGCCACCTGCTCGGCACCGGCGATGGTGATCTTCATGTCCTGCAGCAAGCCGTTGTACAGGCCGTAGAACCAGCCGTGCACCACCAGCTCCTGGCCGCGCCGCCAGGCTTCCTCGACCACCGTGGTCTGGCACACGTTGCGCGCCTGCTCGATCACGTTCAGCTCGCACAGCGCGTCGACGCGGCGCGCCTCGTTCACCGTGTCCAGCCAGGCCTGGTGCTTGTTGCGCACGTCCTTCACGTGGCTGATCCAGTTGTCGGCCAGCCCGACGCGGCGGTCGTGCAGCGCCGCCGCGACACCGCCGCAGCCCGAATGGCCGACCACGATGATGTGCTTGACCTGCAGCATGTCGGTCGCGAACTGGATCACCGACAGGCAGTTCAGGTCGGAGTGCACCACCACGTTGGCGACGTTGCGGTGCACGAACAGCTCGCCCGGCGCCAGGTCGACCAGCTCGTTGGCCGGCACACGGCTGTCGGCGCAGCCGATCCACAGGTACTGCGGCGCCTGCTGCTTCAGCAGGCCGGTGAAGAAGCCGGGCGTGCGCGCCTCGGTGCGCTGGGCCCACAGGCGGTTGCTGTCGAGGAGTTCTTGCAGGTCGGTGGTCATGATGTTGCAGTGCAGCGAAACCGGATGCAGTGTACGCATCCGGGCTGCACGCCGACCCCGCCGACGTGTCGAGTGCCAGGTGCCGTGCCACCGCTCCCGCGGTGGCACGGAGCACCCGCGGTTATTGAAGGATCTTGCCGTTCGAGCCGAACATCGCGAAGTCGACGTAGCGCGAGCCCGGGCGGTCGTTGCTGCTGAAGTCGAGCGTGTAGCCGCCCACGTCCACCGAGGCGGCGGCGTTCATCGCCTGCGTCACGCCGGCGGGCGTCAGGTTGTTGCTGCTCTCGAGGACCTTGACCAGCGCCTTGGCCGCGATGAAGCCCTCGATCGAACGCGCCGACAGGTCGGGGTTGTTCGACGCCTGCTTCAGCTGCAGGTACTCGCGCACCACGGCCAGGTTGGTCTGCTGCGCGGTCGGCAGCACCACCGAGAACGCGTAGCCGCGCGAACGCTCCGGGCCCAGCGCCTTCAGCAGCGCGTCGGTGTCGATGATCGACAGGCCGTACAGGATGCCCTGGCCGCCCTTGGCGGCGTACTGCTTGACGAACTCGATGCCGGCCGCCGTCGTCGCGCCCAGGAACACCACGCCCACCTTCGCATTGATGATGTCGGCCACCGATTTCTCGACCTGAACCGTGTTGCGCGGGTAGCCGCTGGTCACCACCAGGTCGATGCCGTGCTGCTTGGCAGCCGCCTGCGCACCGGCCAGCACGTCGCGGCCCAGGCCGTCGTCCTGGTAGACCAGGCCCACGCTCTTGACGCCCACGTGCGCCAGCTGGTCGAACAGCCGACCCACCTCGTCGTGGTAGCTCGCCTTGACGATGTGCATGCCCGGCGCCTTGACCACCGTCGCCGCACCCGACACCGCGCCGATCAGCGACACCTTGGTCTGCGTGAACACGCCGTCCTTGGCCAGCGCCTCGAGGTTGGCGGTGCCCACCGTGCCGATCATCGCGACCGGCGATTCGGCGCCGATCAGCTCGCGCGTCAGGCGCACGCTCTCCTCGGGCTTCTGGCCGTCGTCGCGCGTCACCAGCTTGATCGGCCGGCCGCGCACGCCGCCCTTCAGGTTGACCGCGTCGAAGTAGAGCTTCGCGCCGGCATTCATCGCCTTGCCGGTCACGGCCTGCGGGCCGCTGAACGGGGCGACTTGTCCGATGACGATCGGTTCGGCAGCCAGCGCCGCGAGCGGCGAGAACAGGGCCGCCATCAGGCCTGTGAACGCCAGGGCGCGCACGCGAAACCGCGCGGTGGAGGTCGGGTTGGTTTTCATCAGGATGTCCGGTTGGGCGCAGGACGCGCCGAATGGACAGCATCTTAGAAAATTGGACCGGGTTTTCCCTAGTCATCCGACGACTCAATTGAAAGCCCATGTGAACTGCTGCGCGAAGTTTTACCTGGGCACCCCGACCCTTGTGCGACATGCGCCCGAAGCTGTCAATTTGCCGTCAGGCCGGCAGACCGAATAGGCTGGGGGCGGCATAGCTGCTACATCGTCTCGGCGAACAGTTCCCGGCCAATCAGCATGCGCCTGATCTCCGACGTGCCCGCGCCGATTTCGTAGAGCTTCGCGTCACGCCAGAGCCGGCCCAGCGGGTACTCGTTGATGTAACCGTTTCCACCGAAGACCTGGATGCCCTCGCCGGCCATCCAGGTGGCCTTCTCGGCGCACCACAGGATCACGCTCGCGCAATCCTTGCGCACCTGGCGCACGTGGTCGGCGCCCAGCGCGTCGAGGTTCTTGCCGACCGTGTAGCAGAAGGCGCGCGCCGCCTGCAGCACGGTGTACATGTCGGCGACCTTGCCCTGGATCAGCTGGAACTCGCCGATGCTCTGGCCGAACTGCTTGCGGTCGTGGATGTACGGCACGACGTTGTCCATCACCGCCTGCATGATGCCGATCGGCCCGGCCGCCAGCACCGCGCGCTCGTAGTCGAGGCCGCTCATCAGCACCTTGGCGCCGCCGTTCAGGCTGCCCAGCACGTTGGCCGCCGGCACCTCGACGTTGTTGAACACCAGCTCGCCGGTGTGGCTGCCGCGCATGCCGAGCTTGTCGAGCTTCTGCGCGATCGAGAAGCCCTTCATGCCCTTCTCGACCAGGAAGGCGGTGACGCCGCGCGCGCCCAGCTCGGGCTCGGTCTTCGCGTAGACCACCAGCGTGTCGGCATCGGGGCCGTTGGTGATCCACATCTTGTTGCCATTGAGCAGGTAGAAGCCGCCCTTGTCTTCAGCCTTCAGCTTCATGCTGATGACGTCGGAGCCGGCGCCCGGCTCGCTCATGGCCAGCGCGCCGACGTGTTCGCCGCTGATGAGCTTGGGCAGGTACTTCTGCCTCTGCGCCTCGCTGCCGTTGCGCTTGATCTGGTTGACGCACAGGTTGCTGTGCGCGCCATAGCTCAGGCCGACGCTGGCGGACGCGCGGCTGATCTCTTCCATCGCGATCATGTGGGCCAGGTAGCCCATGCCGGCACCGCCGTATTCCTCGCTGACGGTGACGCCGAGCACGCCCAGTTCGCCCATCTTGCGCCACAGGTCCATCGGGAACTGGTCGCTGCGGTCGATCTCGGCGGCACGCGGCGCGATCTCGGCCTCGGCGAAGGCGCGCACCGTGTCGCGCAGCGCGTCGATGTCTTCGCCGAGCTGGAAATCGAGTCCGGGCAGGTTCATGGGGTGTCTCCTTCAGTCTTGTGATGATGAGTTCAGCAGCCGCTTCGCTTCTTTCTCGTGCTGGCGCACCTCGTCGAGCGTCACGTGCAGGTCGGCCATCTGCTGCTCCAGCTGCTGGCGGTGCACCGCCAGCACGGTCAGGAACTTCTTCAGCTGCGGCTGGGTGTCGCGCGGCGACTCGTACATGTCGACCAGCTCCTTCACCTCGGACAGCGTGAGCCCGAGCCGCTTGCCGCGCAGCGTCAGCTTGAGCCGGGTGCGGTCGCGCGCGGTGTAGATGCGGTTGCGCCCGGCACGCTGCGGCGACAGCAGCCCGCAGTCCTCGTAGAAGCGGATGGCCCGCGTGGTCAGGTCGAACTCGCGCGCGAGTTCGCTGATCGTGTAGGTGATTCCCGAGGATGACGAGGCGGTGGACGCCTCGGCGACAGCAGCGTGCGGCATGAAAACCTAGAATCGGCTGATTGACGTATACGTAAAGTGTAGCAACCTCCATGAAGCCGATGAACGAGCTCGAACGCCAACTGCAGTACCCGCTGGACGAGACGCTGCCCGACAGCGGCCGCACGCTGGAGGTGGCGCCGGGCGTGCGCTGGCTGCGCATGCAGCTGCCGTTCGCGCTGGACCACATCAACCTGTGGCTGCTGCGCGACCAGGCCGACGGCGTGGCGGGCTGGACGATCGTCGATTGCGGCATCACCAACGACGCGACGCGCGCCGCCTGGGAGCAGGTGTTCGAGACCGAGCTGCAGGGGCTGCCGGTGCTGCGGGTGATCGTGACGCACATGCATCCGGACCACATGGGGCTGGCGCACTGGCTGACCGAGCGTTGGGGATGCCGCCTGTGGATCAGCGCGACCGACTACAACGCGGCGCGGGTGGCGAGCAGTTCCACCACCGGCTTCGGCGGCGCGGCGGCGGCGAAGTTCATGGCCAGCCACGGGCTGACCGACCCGGAGGCGGTGGAGAAGATCAAGGCGCGCAGCAACTACTACGCGAGCATGGTGCCGCAGGTGCCGGCGGCGTTCCGCCGCTTGCTCGACGGGATGGTGCTGGCCATCGGCGGGCACGATTGGCAGTGCATCTCGGGCTACGGGCATGCGCCGGAGCACATCTCGCTGTACTGCGCCGGGCTGGGCGTGCTGATTTCCGGCGACATGCTGCTGCCAAAGATCTCGACCAACGTCAGCGTGATCGACCTGGAGCCGGAGGCCGACCCGCTGCCGCTGTACCTGTCGTCGATCCAGCGTTTCAGTTCATTGCCGGCCGACACGCTGGTGCTGCCATCGCACGGGCGGCCGTTCCGCGGGATGCACACGCGGATCCAGCAGTTGGTGACGCACCACGACGAGCGGTTCGCGGAGGTGATGGCGGCGTGCGCGGCCGCGCCGCAGAGCGCGGCCGACCTGCTGACGGTGCTGTTCAAGCGCAAGCTGGACCTGCACCAGACGACGTTTGCGATGGGGGAGTCGATCGCGCACCTGCATGCGCTGTGGCTGGCGGGGAAGCTGGTGCGCTCGGTGGATGGCGACGGGGTTTATCGGTTTGCCGTGGCCTGATTACGCCCGATACCCCTTGAACACATCCCGCAACGCCGGCACCGCCTTCGCCACCGGCTGCGACAAGGACCGCTCGATCTCGTTCAGGTGCCGGCGCATCTCGGTCGACGCGCCCGCCCCCGCCCCTTTCGCGATCACCTGCAACAGCTGCTGGTGGCTGTGCGCCACGCACATCGGCTCGCCCGGCGACTTGTACAGCGCCATCAGCAGCGACGTGGTCGGCAGCAACTCCTCCAGCAGCCGCACGAAGATCGGGTTGCCGCTCATGCGCGCGAGCTTCAGGTGGAACTCGCCCGACAGCCGGATCGCCTCCTGCTTGTTCTGCGATTTCGTCGCGCGCGCCTCGGCCTCGACCAGTTGCCGCAGCTCGGCCAGTTGCTCGGCGTCGAGCTTGCCCGCCAGCCGCCGCGCCACCTCGCATTCGACGACGCGCCGCGCATCGAACACGTGCTCGCCGTCGCGCCGCGTCGGCTCGGGCACCTGGGCCCCGCGGTTCGGCCGCAGCACGATCACGCCGTCCTGCGCCAGCTTGTGCAGCGCCTGCCGCACCAGCGTGCGCGAGACCTCGAAGGCCTGCGCCAGCTCCTCTTCGCGCAGCCGCGAACCGGGAGCCAGCCGGTGGTCGATCACCGCGGCGTAGATGGCCTCGTAGACCCGGTCGGCACCGGTCGCCGCGGACGCGCCGGCCATCGTCAGGCGCCGCGCCGCTTGCCGAGGAACTTCACCAGCGCCAGCGTGCAGCCCATCACCACGAACGACACCACCGTCGTCACCGTGCCCAGCGCGTAGATCGCCGGCGTCGTGACGGTGCTGGTCAGGCCCTGCAACTCCAGCGGCAGCGTGTTGACGTCGCCGATCGCCTGCGAGGTGCGTGCGATCTCGTCCCAGCTGAGCGTGAAGCCGAACATGCCGACGCCCACCAGGCTGGGCGCGATCAGCGGCAGCACCACGTGGCGGAAGCTCTGCCACGGCGTCGCGCCCAGGTCGGATGCCGCCTCCTCGAAGGCCGGGTTGAAGCGGTTGAAGACCGCCAGCATGATCAAGAGCCCGAACGGCAGCGTCCAGGTCATGTGCGCGCCCAGCGCCGAGGTGTACAGCCCCATCGCGGTGCCGTAGCCTTCGAGCAGGCCGCTCGCGCCCAGGCTCTCCAGCACCCATTTGAACGCCGTGTCGACCAGCCGGAATTGCAGGCCGATGCCCAGCGACACGACGATGGACGGCATGATCAGGCTCGCCACCGAGGTGTAGAACAGCAAACCCGAACCGGCGAACTTCTTGCGGAAGGCAAGGCCGGCACCCAGCGACAGCAGCACCGTCAGCGCCATCACGACGATGCCCAGCGCCACCGAGCGGCGGAAGGCGGCCGCGATGTCGACCACGCCCATGCCTTCCCACAGCCTGGCGAACCAGTGCAGCGAGACGCCGCGCATCGGGAAGGTCAGCCCGCCTTCCGGCCCCTGGAAGCTCAACACGAAGATCGTGATCATCGGGCCGTAGAGGAACAGCACGAAGGCGCCGAACACGGCGGCCAGCGCGTAGAAGCTGCGGGGGCGCTTGTCGGCGTGCATGGTTCAGAGTTCCTTGCGGATGTCGACCAGGCGCGTGAGGCCCCAGATCATCATCAGCACCACCGCCAGCAGGATGACGGCGTTCGCCGCCGCCATCGGGAACTGCAGGTACGAGGTCTGCACCTGGATGATCTTGCCGACCGAGGCGATCTGCTGGCCGCCCATCACGCCGATGGTGACGAAATCGCCCATCACGATCGTGATGACGAAGATCGAGCCGATGATGATGCCGGTGCGCGACAGCGGCACGACGACGTTCCACACCGTCTGCCAGCCGCTCGCGCCGCTGTCGCGGGCGGCCTCGATCAGCGCGCGGTCGATGCGCATCATCGAGTTGAAGATCGGCACGATCATGAACATCGTGTACAGGTGCACGAAGGCCAGCACCACCGAGAAGTCGCTGAACAACAGCCACTCGATCGGCGCGTCGATCACGTTGAGCGACTGCAGCCCCTGGTTGATCAGCCCATTGCGCCCGAGCAGCGGCACCCACGAGATCATGCGGATCACGTTGGAGGTCCAGAACGGCACGGTGCACAGGATGAACAGCAGCGTCTGCGCGCCGACCGAGCGCACATGGAAGGCCAGGAAGTACGCGACCGCGAAGCCGACCAGCAAGGTGACGAGCCAGACCAGGAAGCAGAACTTCAGCGTCGACAGGTAGGTCTTGAAGGTGACCACGCTGAAGATGTCGAGGTAGTTCTGCAGCGTGAAGGCGGGGATCAGCTCGTAGTCGCTGGCGCGCCAGAAGCTGACCGTGACCACCAGCACCAGCGGCAGCACCAGGAACAGCACGAACACCAGCGCGAACGGCGCGGCCTGTAGCCCGGATGCCAATCCGGGATGTTCGCGGGCCACGGGCGCGCTCATGTCAGGCCGCGACGAACTCGTTCCACTTCTGCACCATGTACGCGTTCTCGTCCATGATCGCGTTCCAGCACGCGATGCCGCCCATGCGCGTCTCGTAGCTGCCGCCGTCGCGCACGCTGCCCGTCTTCGCCAGCAGGTCGCCGTTGGGCGACTTGATGTCCTGCGTCGCCGCCTTGCCTTCCATCCAGTAGGCCCATTCGTAGGCCTCCATCTTCGCCTTGGCGGTCTCCAGCACCGCGCTGTAGTAGCCCTGGCGGTTCAGGTAGGCGCCGGCCCAGCCGTCGAGGAACCAGTTGATGAACTCGTACACCGCATCGGCCTTCTTGCCGCTCACGGTCTTCGGCACGCCGAAGCCGGCAGCCCACGCGCGGTAGCCTTCCTTCAGCGGCTGGAAGGTGCAGGCGATGCCCTTGGTGCGCACCGCGGTGACGGCCGGCGACCACATCGACTGGATCACCACCTCGCCCGAGGCCATCAGGTTCACGCTCTCGTTGAAGTCCTTCCACAGCGCGCGGAACTGGCCGGCCTTCTTCGCCTCGATCAGGGTCTTGATCGTGAGGTCGATCTCCTTCTTCGTCATGTTGCCCTTGTCGGGGTACTTGTAGATCCCCATCGCCTCCACCACCATCGCCGCATCCATGATGCCGATCGACGGGATGTTCAGGATCGCGGTCTTGCCCTTGAACTCGGGGTTCAACAGCTCCTTCCAGCTCTCGATCGGGCGCTTGATCAGGTCGGGCCGGATGCCCAGCGTGTCGGCGTTGTAGACCGTCGGGATCAGCGTCATGAACTGCGTCGGCTCCTTCGCGAAGTCCTTCGCGGTCGGCGACGCGACGTACATCACCTTCTTCGGCGCGGTGCCTTGGTCGCCCACCTTCTTGCCGGCAACCTCGCCCTTGGTGAACAGCGTCGTGATCTTGTCGGCGTTCTTGATGCGCTTGGTGTCGATGCCCAGCAGGTTGCCGGTGGGCAGGATCTTCTTCAGCGAGAAGTACTCGGTGTCGATCAGGTCGAACGAGTTGGGCGCCGTGACGGCGCGCTTGGTCACGTCGTCGGTCGTGACCGGGATGTACTGGATCTCGATGCCGGTGTCGGCCTTGAACTTGTCGGCGATGGCCTTGTCCTGGTTCACCGCGGTGCCCAGGTAGCGCAGCGTGATCTTCTCCTGCGCGTGCACGAACGGGAAGGCCAGCGCGCCACCGGCGGCGGCCGCGCCCTTCAGCAGCGTGCGGCGACCGAGCTTCGGTGTGGCCGGTGTGGCGTTCGGGTCGTTGTGGTCGGACATGGAAGGCTCCTCGGGGTGTTGTGGGAACGGAAAGGGTTCTCAGGCCAACGCGTGGGCTTCAGTGGCAGCCCAGCTGACGTGCACGGTGTCGCCGGGCGCGAACGGCGCGGCGTCGAAGCTGGCATCGGGCAGGGTCGCGGTCCATTGCGTGTCGGCCGGCTCGCCGTGCGGCGCCAGGCTGACCTGTACATAGGTGCCCTGGTACTCGACGGCCTTGACGGCCGCGGTGCGCGAATCCGCGAGCGCCTCGCGCTGCAGCCGCATTCGGTCGGCACGCACCGCGACCGCACCGGCCGGCGACGCGATCACGTTGTGGGCGCCCATGAAGCGGGCGACGAACTCGCTGCGCGGCGCGTTGAACACCTCGCGCGGCGAGCCGGTCTGCTCGATGCGGCCCTGGTTCATCACTACCACCTGGTCGGCCAGCGCCATCGCCTCTTCCTGCGAGTGCGTGACGTGCACGAAGGTGAAGCCGAGCTCCTGCTGCCAGCGCTTCAGCTCGGCGCGCATCTGCACGCGCAGGAACGGGTCGAGCGCCGACAGCGGCTCGTCGAGCAGCAGCACGCGCGGCTCGGTCATCAGCGCGCGCGCCAGCGCGACGCGCTGCTGCTGGCCGCCGGACAGCTCGCTGGGCAGGCGCGCCAGGTAGGGGGTCATCGCCACCAGCGCCAGCAGCTCGCGCGCCCGCGCATGGCGCTCGGCCGGCGGCTTGCCGCGCATCTTCCAGCTGAAGGCCACGTTGTCGAGCACGCTCAGGTGCGGGAACAGCGCGTAGCTCTGGAACATCATCGCGGTGCCGCGCTCGGCCGCCGCGGCGTAGGTGATGTACTTGCCGCCGAGCAGGATCTGCCCGTCGCTGGCCAGCTCGTGCCCGGCGATCATGCGCAGCGTCGAGGTCTTGCCGCAGCCCGACGGCCCGAGCAGGCAGCAGTAGCTGCCGGAGGGAATCGCCAGGTCGATGCCGTCGACGGCGACCGTCGCGCCGTAACGCTTGACCAGCGAGGTGAGCACCAGGGACGAGTCGGGCTTCATCGCCGGCGTGTATGCAAAGCATGTGCCAGTGATCTTTCCCTGTTGCGCGGGCGCAGGCCGCACCAACAGGGGATTCTCAGGCCGCACGTCGCCCGAATTTGGGGCGTATTGCCGCCTTGGATCGGGCGCACGACTTGCTGGTGCATGCCTTCGCTTTGTATACAAAGTGGCCTGGGTTCCTGAGGAGAAGACGATGAAGATCCGCGTGATCAACCCCAACACGAGTGCGTCGATGACGGCCAAGATCGGCGAGGCGGCGCGTGCGGTCGCGGCGCCCGGCACGCGGGTCGACGCGGTGCAGCCGAGCTTCGGCGCACCGTCGATCGAGGGGCACCACGACGACGTGTGGGCCGCGGCCGGCGTGACCGAGCAGGTGCGGGCCGGCGAACTGGCCGGGGCCGATGCGCACGTCATCGCCTGCTTCGGCGACCCGGGCCTGCATGCGGCACGCGAGCTGGCGCGCGGGCCGGTGATCGGCATCGCCGAGGCGGCGTTCCACTGCGCGTCGCTGCTGGCCACCGGCTTCTCGGTCGTCACGACGCTGACGCGCACCTGCGTGATCGCCGAGCACCTGGTGCTGCAGTACGGCTTCGAGCGGCGCTGCCGCGGCATCCACGGCACCGACATTGCGGTGCTCGAGCTGGACGATCCGGCCAGCGACGCCTATGCGCGCATCCTGGCGAGCGCGCGGCAGGCGCTGGAACGCGACCGCAGCGGGGCCATCGTGCTGGGTTGTGCGGGGATGGCGGACCTGTGTGCGCGGCTGCAGGCCGAGCTGGGTGTGCCGGTGGTGGATGGGGTGGCGGCGGCGGTCAAGCTGGCCGAGGGGCTGGTCGCGATCGGGCTCGGGACGAGCAAGCGGGGGGACTATGCAGCGCCGCTGAGCAAGAGCTATGCAGGCCTGGCGGCGCCCTGGTCGCCGTGACCCGGATTGGCATCCGGGCTACCAGCATTCGTAGCCCGGATGCCAATCCGGGGCGGCGGCGCCGCACTCACCGGGTGCGGGTTGGCCGGCCACCTGGTTGGCGCAACTCGGCTCGACGCTTCTCGAACTGCCGTCTCGCATCTGTGTCGCCGACGCTCGGGCGAGGATCCTCGATCGAGGCTTGCACGCTCTCGAGGAACCACGACTCATACTCGCCGCAATCGGCATCCGGCTTCTGAGGGGTCTCAAGGTCGCTGGTTCCGGTCGACTTTTGCATGACATCTCGAAACGAGGACACCGTTCGGGCTGAGCCTGTCGAAGCCCTGGTCCGCAAACGCCGGGACAGCCGTTCGCTGCGGCGCCGGCCCTTCGACACGGGCCTTCGACAAGCTCAGTCCCTGCTCAGGGCGAACGGGGTGGCGGTGGTGGCGTTGGTGTCCAGAACCCGCGCTGCAGCTCGAGGATCTCCGACTCAACCCCGGCCACCGGCCCCCACACCCGCACCGCCTTCTGCCCGCGCGCAAACACCTCCCTGCACGGCAGGTCCAGCGTCGGGTTCTCCGGATGCGCCCCGGTGATCGCCCGCAGCGCCGACTCCGGCACGCCGTACACCAGCCGCCCGATGTTCGCCCAGTACTGCGTGCCCGCGCACATCGCGCACGGCTCGACCGTCGTGTACAGCGTGCAGTTCCACAGGAAGCCGGCCGCATGGTTCAGCGACGCATGCCGCGCCAGCGTCGCCTCGGCGTGGTGCACCGTGTCGACGTTGCCCTGCTCGGCCAGCACCGTTTCATGGTCCGGCCCGACCAGCACCGCGCCGAACGGATGTCGTCCCAGCGTCATCGCGCGCCGCGCCACGTCGTTCGCGCGCCGCAGGTGCCGCAGCATCTGTTCGGCCGTCGGGTCCGGGTTCGCGAAGTCCATCGCCATCAACCGCCTCGCGATCCGCGGTGCGCCCACCCGGTGGTGCGCCTCTCGAGCACCGCGAACAACTCGTACATCGCCATCGCCATCCCTCCCACCACCACCAGGCCGGCAAACGCCAGCCCCATCTGCATCGATGACCCGGCGGACACCAGCAGGTAGCCGATGCCCTCGTTCGCCGCCGTCATCTCCGACACCGTCGTGCCGACGAAGGCCAGCGTGATCGCCACCTTCAGCGACGCATAGAAGTACGGCATCGAGCGCGGCAGCCCCACCTTCAGCAGCACGTCCCGGCGCCGCGCGCCCAGCACGCGCAGCACATCCTCCAGCTCCGGCTCCAGCGTCGCGAGGCCGGTCGCGATGTTGACCGTGATCGGGAAGAACGAGATGAGAAAGGCCGTCAGCACCGCCGGTCCGGCACCGATGCCGAACCACACCACCAGGATCGGCACGAAGGCCGCCTTCGGCAGCGCGTTGAAGGCCGTCATCAGCGGGTACATCGCCGCATACGCAAGCCGCGAGCTGCCGACCACGAAGCCCAGCAGCACGCCGACCCCGATCGCCAGCCCAAAGCCCAGCATCGTGACCCAGAAGGTGCGCCACGCATGCATCGCGATCACCGCATGGAACTGCCACAGCTGCTCCGCGATGCGCGACGGGCTGGGGAAGATGAAGTCCGACACGCCGAAGCCGCGGCATGCGAGCTCCCACACCAGCAGCACAGCCGCCAGCAGCAGCCACGGCGCGAAGCGTTCCCGCTGCAGCTGCGTCACGGCGCCACCTCCGCGGCCGGCCGCCGGATCGCGCCGATGTGCTCGCGCAGTTCGAGCACGATGTCGCTGAACTCGCGCGTGTAGGTCAGTTCCAGCCCGCGCGGGCGCGGCAGCGCGATCTCGCGCCGCACCAGCATGCGCCCCGGGCTGCGGCTCATCACGTGCACCGTGTCGGCCAGGAACACCGCCTCGCGCAGGTCGTGCGTGACCAGGATGACGTTGAAGCGCTGCGCCGACTGCAGGTCGCGCAGGATGCACCACAGCTCCTCGCGCGTGAAGGCATCCAGTGCACCGAACGGCTCGTCCAGCAGCAGCATCTTCGGCTCGTGGATCAGCGCGCGGCAGATCGACGCACGCTGCTGCATGCCGCCCGACAACTGCCACGGAAACTTGTCCTCGTAGCCGGCCAGCCCGACGCTCGCCAGCAGTGCCCGCGCCTTCGCCTCGTACTCGGCGCGCCGCGCGCGGAACTGCGAGCGGTGCGGCTCGACGATCTCCAGCGGCAGCAGCACGTTGCGCAGCGTGCTGCGCCACGGCAGCAGCGACGGCGCCTGGAAGGCCATGCCGGTGATCTTCAGCGGCCCGCTCACCGGCCGGCCGTCGACCAGGATCGTGCCCTGCGACGGCTGCTTCAGCCCGGTCGCAAGCTTCATGAAGGTCGACTTGCCGCAGCCCGACGGCCCGACGATCGCGATGAACTCGCCCGGCCGCGCCTGCAGCGTGATGTCCTCGACCGCGAACTGGCGGCGCGCCAGCAGCGCCTCGTCGTACGCGAGCCAGACGTTGCGGAAATCGACGAAGTGCGTCATGGCAATTGCAGCCGCGCAATCAACGACTTCACCGCCTCGCGGTACAGCCCCGGGTCTTCGCTGTGCAGCCGGCTGTGCGAGCCGCCCGTGAACTCGACCCAGCGCGTGCCGGCCGGTGCCGCATCGCGCAGCTGGCGGCCCAGGCCGATCGGCACGGTGTCGTCGGCGCTGCCGTGCATGATCAGGATCGGCGCGTCGATGCGGCCGATCTTGTCGATCGAATCGAACTTCTCGCTCGCGAGCCACGAGGCCATCGTGCCCAGCGTGCCCAATTCGGCCGCCACGGCCGGCAGCCGCGTGAAGGTGGATTCGAGGATCAGCCCGCCGTAATCCTGTCCGCGGTGCTTGCGGCTCGCCAGCTCAACGGCCACGCCGCCCCCCATCGAGTGGCCGAAGATCACGCGCCGGCCCGGATCGGGCTGGCGCTTCACCAGCTCGGCCCAGGCCACGTCGGCATCGGCGTAGATGCTGGCTTCGGACGGAATCAGCGGCGTGCTCTCGCCCCAGCCGCGGTAGTCCACCGCCAGCACCGAGAAGCCGGCCTCGCGCAGCGCCTCGATCTTCGGCAGGTTGCGGTACAGCGCGCGAAAGGTGCCGTGCAGGTACAGCAGCGTCGGCGCCCGGGCATCGGCATTCGGCAGCCACCACAGCTGCAGGCGGTCCTGCGTGCCCGGCACCGCCCCGGGCACCGCGACCGTGTAGGACAGGTCGCCCGGGCGCAGCGCGAAGTCCGCCGGCTGGCCCGGCGACGGGCGGAACACCAGCTGGCGCTGTTTCAGGTCCCACCAGGCGCAGCCCTGCAGCAGCAGGGGTGATGACATGAGACAACACATGACACACCACCTCACGGCAATGGAGGCGTGCGCCCAAAAAGCAGCTCGAGAGTTCGCGACAATCGCGGCCATGAAGTTTCCTGCCCTGGCGCCTGCCGCCTGCCTCTGCCTCGGCAGCCTGACGCCTTGCGCGCGTGCCCAGACCGCACCGATTGCGGCTGACGCGCCGGTGGCCACTGTACCGGCGATGCTGCCCACCGACCGCGAGGGCGAGACCTGGCGCCTGATGTACTCGCCGTTCACCTACCACTACTCGCGCGACCCCGACCACCGCTACGTGTGGATGATCGGGCTGGAACGCGAAGGCCCGACCAACGTGGTCGCCGGCCTCACCTACTTCAGCAACTCGTTCGGCCAGCCCAGCACCTATGCCTACGTCGGCCAGCGCCTGACCGGCTTCAGCGACTACGACAAGCTGTTCGCGCAGTGGACCGCCGGCCTGATCTACGGCTACAAGGCGCCGTTCGACGACAAGGTGCCGCTCAACTACAAGGGCTTCTCGCCCGGCCTGGTGCTGACGGTGGGCTGGGAGCTGACCCCCACCTGGTCGACCCAGGTCAACGTGCTGGGCAACTCGGCGCTGATGTTCCAGCTGTCGGCCGTGCTGCGCTGACGCCTTCACTTGCGCGCGGCGGCGAAGATGTTGCGCGACGCGGCATCGGGCAGCAGGCTGCCGTCCCACACCGCGGCGGGGTCGACGCGCTGCCGCGTGCCGAAGGCGTCCGACACCTGGCTGGCCATCAGGCTCAGCCGCGGCGCGAGCACCGCGCCGAAGCCTTCGGCCCGGGCATCCGGCGTCAGCACGGTGGCGTCGAGCGCCAGCTTCAGGCGCCGCAGTTCGAGCTCGTCGTTGATGATGCCGTCGCGCGCCTTGACGCTCGCGATCGCCGCCTTCGGGTCGGCGACCACGTCCTTCATGCCCTTGGTGAACGCGCGCAGGAAGGCCTGCACGGCCTGCGGGTTCTTCTTCAGGAACTCCTGCGACACGATGATCGCGTTGCCGTACAGCTTCACGCCGAACTGCGGGTACGGCAGGATCACCACGTCGTCGGCCTTCACGCCGCGCGCCTCCAGGTTCAGCAGCGAGGTGAACGAGAAGCCGGTGATCGCATCGATGTCGCCGCGCACCAGCATGGTCTCGCGCAGCGGCGGGTCCATCGCGGTCCAGGCCACGTTGGCGATGCCGTTGGCCTTCGCGAAGATCGGCCAGGCCTTGCGGCCGGCATCGAACACCGGCGCGCCGAGCTTCTTGCCGTTCAGGTCGGCCGGCACCTTGATGCCGGACTTCTTCAACGCCAGCACCGCGGCCGGCGTGTTGTTGTAGACCATCATCACCGCCACCGGCTTGTTCGGCGCGGTCGGGTTGTTGGCGTGGAACTCCATCAGCGCCGCGAGGTCGGCAAAACCCATGTCGTACGAGCCCGACGCGACGCGCGTGACGGCCCCGCCCGAGCCGTTGCCGGCGTCCACCGTGACATTGAGCTTCTCGGCCTGGAAGTAGCCCTTGGCCACCGGCACGAGGAACATCGCGGCCGGCCCTTCGAAGCGCCAGTCGAGCTGGAACTTGATCGGCGTCTCCTGCGCCAGCACCGGCAGCGAAACCACGAAGAAAAGAAAAGCCAGCGTGCGAGCAATCATCTTCGTAGCCCGGATGCCAATCCGGGAGTCGTGAATCAATTCAACAGGTCGAGCAAGGTCCGCGCCACCACCTTCGTCGCGCGCCGCAAATCGTCGAGCACCACATGCTCGTCCGCGCGCTTCGCGTTGCTCTCGAACACCGTGCGCGGCCCGGCCCCGTAGATCACCGCCGGCACGCCGTGCGCGCTGTACAGCCGCACGTCGGTGTACAGCGGCGAGCCCGACGTGGGGATCGCCTCGCCGAACACCTCCTGCCCATGGCGCTGCAAGGCCTCGACCAGCGGCCGGTTGCCCGGCAAGGGCTTCAGCGCCTCGGCCAGCAGCAGCCGGCGGATGTCGACCGTGATGCCCGGCACCTGCGCCGCGGCCTCGGCGATCACCGCGCGCAGCGCCGCCTCCACCTCCACCGGGTTCTCTTCCGGGATCATCCGGCGGTCGAGCTTGAGCACCACCTTGCCCGGCACCACATTGGTGTTGGTGCCGCCTTCGATGCGCCCCACATTGAGGTACGGGTGGCGGATGCCCGGCACCTTCGACGTGACCTGCCGGTACAGCGCGTTCTGCGCATACAGCGCGTTCAGCAGCGCGACCGCGCCCTGCAGCGCATCGATGCCGGTGTCGGGGATCGCGGCATGCGCCATCCTGCCGTGCACCGTCACCTCCATCTGCAGGCAGCCGTTGTGCGCGGTGACCACCTGGTAGCTGAAGCCGGCCGCGATCAGCAGGTCGGGCTTCGTGAGCCCGTGCGCGAGCAGCCAGCCGGGGCCCAGCTCGCCGCCGAATTCCTCGTCGTACGTGAAGTGCAGCTCGACGCCGCCGCGCAGCGCCAGGCCCAGCGATTCGAGCGCGCGCACCGCGAAGCTGTAGGTCGCGAAATCGCTCTTGCTGACGGCCGCGGCCCGGCCGTACAGCCGGCCCTCCGCGATCTCGCCGCCATAGGGATCGTGTTGCCAGCCCTCGCCCGGCGGCACCACGTCGCCATGGGCGTTCAGCGCCACGGTGCGGCCTGCGCCGTAGCGGCGGCGCACGATCAGGTTGGTGATCGACTGCAGCCCGCCGGCCTGCACCTCGGCGACCGGCACCGGATGGCGTTCGGCCTCGAAGCCGAAGCCGGCCAGCAAGGCCGCGGTGCGCTCGGCATGCGGCGCGTTGTCGCCGGGCGGGGTGTCGGTCGGCACCTGCACCAGGGCCTGCAGGAAGCGGACTTCCTCGTCGAAGTGCGTGTCGACCCACGCATCGAGTCGCGCGTAGCGGTCGTTCATTGTTCGTCCAGGTGATCCAGCAGGTGCTGGAAGGCTTCGACGCACAGCTGTGCGTCATGGTTGGTGATGGTCTCGAGCGGGTTGTGGCTGATGCCGGAGTTGCCGCCGCGCAGGAACAGCATCGCCTGCGGCATCACCTCGTGCAGCTTCATCGCGTCGTGGCCGGCACCGCTGGGCATGCGGTGCACCGGCAGGCCGGCCGCCTTCACTGCCGCCTCCCAGCGCGCCTGCCACGCGGGGGCGCTGGGCGCGGCGGCGGCGCGCAGCGTCTCTTCGAGCGTGTGGTGCAGGCCGCGGCGCAGGCAGATCTGTTCCAGCTCGGCGACGACGTCGCGCGCCAGCGCATCGCGCGCCTCGTCGGTGGTGGCGCGCAGGTCGAGGCTGAACTGGCAGCGGCCCGGCACCACGTTGATCGAGCCGTTCGGCACGCCCAGCTGGCCGACGGTGCCGACCAGGTCGGGCTGCGCGGCGGCCCGCTCCTCGACGTACAGCGCCAGCTCGGCCACCGCGGTGGCCGCGTCGCGGCGCCGGTCCATCGGCGTCGTGCCGGCGTGGCTGGCCATGCCGACCACCTCGCCCAGGTAGCGCACGCTGCCGTTGATCGACGTGACGATGCCCAGCGGCAGGTCGAGCTCGTTGAGCACCGGCCCCTGCTCGATGTGCACCTCGACAAAGCCGAGGTAGCGCGCCGGATCGCGCTTCACCGCGGCAATGCGCGCCGGATCGAGGCCGGCCGCGCGCATCGCATCGCGCATGGCCACGCCGTCGGCGTCGCGCTGGTCGAGCCAGCGCACGTCGAACTGGCCGATCAGCGCGCCCGAGCCGAGGAAGGTGGCCTTGTAGCGCTGGCCCTCCTCTTCGGCGAATCCGACCACTTCGATGCCGTGCGCCAGCCGACGGCCGGCGCGGTGCAGCTCGCGCACGCACACCAGCGGCACGAAGATGCCGAGCCGGCCGTCGTACTTGCCGCCGTTGCGCACGGTATCGAAGTGCGAGCCGGTCAGCAGCCGCGGTGCCTGCACGTCGGTGCCGTGGTACACGCCGACCACGTTGCCGACCGCATCGATGCTCACCTCGTCGAAGCCGCAATCCTTCATCCAGCGCACCAGCTGGCGCTGGCACGCGAGATGTGCGTCGGTCAGGTAGGTGACGGTCAGCTGGCCGCGCTCGGCGTAGCCGGGGTCGCTGTGCTGCGCCAGCAGTTCGGCGCAATCCCACACCTGGTTGCCCAGCGTGGGCGTGCTGCCGAACTTGTCATCCAGCCGCAGTTCGGCGATGCGGTGGATCTGGCGCAGGCACTCGGCCAGCTCGAAGCCGGCATCGTGGCCGTCGGCACGCCGCGCGAAAGTCTCGATGACCTGCGCGCGCGTCAGGCCGCTGCCGCGCGGGCCGCGCACCGCCAGGATGAAGGGCCAGCCGAAGCGCTCGCGGTACGCGGCATTCAGGGCCTGCAGCCGCGCGTACTCGTCGGGCGAGCAGTGCGTGAGACCGGACACCGACTGCTCGCTCGCCGATTCGTGCGTCAGCGCGACGCGCGCCTTGCCGGCCAGCTCGGGGTGGGCGCGCACCAGCGCCAGCTGCTCGTCGCGCGTCGCGTCGCGCACCACCTGCACCAGCGCATGCTTGAGCTGCGCCAGGCTCGCGAACGGCGCAGCGGCTGCCGCGCGCTCGGCGATCCACGGCGAATGCTCGTACACGCCGTCCAGCAGCGCGGCGAATTCGCCCGGGGCCGCGTCGTTCAACTGCTGCAGCTTCATTTCCACACCCAGGCGTTGTCGGGGTTGAACGGATGCACGTCCTTCCAGTGGCGTGCGATGTCGACGCGGCGGCAGATCCAGACGCGGTCGTGCGATTCGACGTGGTCGAGGAAGCGCTGCAAGGCCTTGAAGCGGCCCGGCCGCCCGAGCAACCGGCAGTGCATGCCCACGCTCAACATCTTCGGCGCCTCGTCGCCCTCGGCGTACAGCACGTCGAAGCTGTCGCGCAGGTAGGTGAAGAAGTCGTCGCCGGTCGCGAAGCCCTGCGGCAGCGAGAAGCGCATGTCGTTGGTGTCCAGCGTGTACGGCACCACCAGGTGCGGCGCGAGGCTGCCGTCGGTCTTGCGCACCTGCAGCCAGAACGGCAGGTCGTCGCCGTAGTAGTCGCTGTCGTACTCGAAGCCGCCATAGTCGGCCACCAGGCGGCGCGTGTTCGGGCTGTCGCGGCCGGTATACCAGCCGAAGGCGCGCTCGCCGGTCAGCTTGTGGATGATGTCCATGCCGATGTCCATGTGCTGGCGCTCGGTGGCCTCGTCCATCTGCTGGTGGTGGATCCAGCGCCAGCCGTGGCAGGCGATCTCGTGGTCGAGCTCGACGAAGGCCTGCGTCAGCTCGGGGTGGCGCTCCAGCGCCATCGAGACGCCGAACACCGTCAGCGGCAGGCCGCGCTTCTCGAACTCGCGCAGCAGGCGCCACACGCCGGCGCGCGACCCGTACTCGTAGATCGACTCCATCGACAGGTGGCGCGCCGGGTAGCTGGCCGGGTTGAACATCTCGGACAGGAACTGCTCGCTGCCGGCATCGCCGTGCAGCACGCTGTTCTCGCCGCCCTCTTCGTAGTTCAGCACGAACTGCACCGCGATGCGGGCGCGGCCCGGCCATTCGGCGTGCGGCGGGTGTTCGCCGTAGCCGGCGAGGTCTCGGGGGTAGGTGCGGTCGTTCATGGCCATCAAGGGGTTGCATGCGCCAGCAGCGCGCCGGCAAGGTCGGGTACGCGCGGGTCCAGGCGCAGGTTGCGCTCGACGCTGTCCAGGTGCGCCTGCATCAGGCGCACCGCGGCGCGCGCGTCGCGGCGCTCCAGCGCATCGACGATCGCGACGTGCTCGTCGAACGAATGCTCGGCCGAATGGGCCGACTGGTACATCAGCGAGATCAGCGACGAGCGCGAGACCAGGTCGGCCAGCAGCTCGGCCAGCACCTCGTTGCCCAGCATGCGCGCGAGCACCACGTGGAAGTCGGCCAGCAGCCGCGTGCGGCCGGTGACGTCGGTGCGCTGCACCGCCGCCTGCTCGGCCGCCAGGTGGGCGCGCAGCTCGGCGATCTGCGCGGCGTCGAGCGCATCGGCGGCGCGCCGCACCAGCGCCGACTCGACCATGTGCCGCACCTCGAACACCTGGCGCGCCTCTTCGACGCTGGGCTCGGCGACGCGCGCGCCGCGCGCCGGCTCGAGCGTGATCAGCTTGTCGCGGCTGAGCTGGTTGAGCGCCTGGCGCACCAGCGTGCGCGAGACCTTGAAGATGTCGGCGATCTTCTGCTCGGCCAGCTTGGTGCCGGGCGCCAGGCGCCGCTCGACGATGGCGGTGGTGATCGCGTCGACGATGCGCTGCGTGGTGTTGCCGTCGCCCGCGGCCGCGCGCCGGCCGGCAGGCCGGATCTGCTTCAGCGGGGTCGACTTGGCGGGGGCGGCGCGAGGCATGGGCAGCGGATCGGTTGGCTCTCTGAGTCAAAGTGTATACACTTTCGCCACCATGGGAAAACTGACCACCCACGTGCTCGACACGATGAATGGCTGCCCTGCTGCCGGCATGGCGGTGCGGCTGTACCGGCTGGATGCCGCCAGCGTGCCGCAGCTGATGCGCAGCGTGCAGCTGGATGCCGACGGCCGCGCCGGCGGGCCGCTGCTGGAGGGCGCCGATTTCGTGCCCGGCCGCTACCGGCTGGTGTTCGAGCTGGCCGACTACTTCCGCGCGCGCGGCATCGTGCTGCCGGATCCGCCTTTCCTCGACAGCGTGCCGCTCGATTTCGGGCTGGCCGATGCGGCGGCGCACTACCACGTGCCGCTGCTCGCGAGCCCCTGGGCCTACTCCACCTACCGCGGCAGCTGAGGCGCATGGAAGCCTACGTCCTCGACTGGGTCAACCTGCTGCTGCGCTGGGCCCATGTGATCGTCGCGATCGCGTGGATCGGCTCGTCGTTCTACTTCGTCTTCCTCGACAACAGCCTGCTGAAGCCCGAGGCACCCGAGCTGAAGGACAAGGGCGTCGACGGCGAGCTGTGGGCGGTGCACGGCGGCGGCTTCTACAACCCGCAGAAGTACATGGTGGCGCCGAAGTCGCTGCCGGCGCACCTGCACTGGTTCTACTGGGAGAGCTACTCCACCTGGCTGACCGGCTTCGCGCTGTTCACGGTGCTCTACCTGTACCAGGCGGCCACCTTCCTGATCGACCCGCGCGTGCATGCGTGGGCGCCGGCCGCGGCGATCGCGGCGGCGCTCGGTTTCCTGGGGGTGTTCTGGCTGGTCTACGACGGCATCTGCCGTGCCTTCGGGCAGCGTGCCGACGGCGACCGCATCGTCGGCGCCGGCGTGGCGCTGTTCGTCGTGATCGCGTCGTGGCTGGCCTGCCAGCTGTTCGCCGGGCGCGCGGCCTTCCTGCTGGTGGGCGCGATGATGGCGACGGCGATGAGCGCCAACGTGTTCTTCTGGATCATCCCGGGACAGCGCACCGTGATCGCGCAGATGCGCGCCGGCCAGCCGGTCGACCCGGTGCACGGCCGGCGCGCCAAGCAACGCAGCGTGCACAACACCTACTTCACGCTGCCGGTGCTGGCGGCGATGCTCAGCAACCATTACGGCTTCCTGTACGGCGCACCGCACAACTGGGCGGTGCTGGTGCTGGTGATGGGGGCCGGCGCGCTGATCCGGCATGCCTTCGTCGTGCGGCACAAGGCGCTGGTGCAGGGCAGGCGGGTGCCGTGGGAATACGCGGCGGCGGGCACGCTGCTGCTGGTGGGCGTGGCGGTGTGGCTGGCGCCGGCGCCGGCGTCCAGCGCCAAGGCGGCGCCGGCTGTCACGTTTTCGCAGGTGCAGCAGGTGGTGGGCGCGCGCTGCGCGATGTGCCACAACGAACAGTTGGCCAGCAAGGGCGTGCGGCTCGATTCGGCCGCGGCGATCTCGCAGCATGCGCAGCAGCTGTACCAGCAGGCGGTGGTGCTGAAGCTGATGCCGCTGAACAACGCGACGCAGATCACCGACGAGGAGCGCGGGCTGCTGAAGCGGTGGTACGAAGCGGGAGCTTCCATCGCGCCTTGAGCGCCCCTCCCCACCTTCTGATCCCGTAGCCCGGATGCCAATCCGGGATGTGTGAATCACGATCCCCGGATTGGCATCCGGGCTACTCAATGCGGCAGCACGTAGCGCGTGCTCGGCCCGTTGCCGGTCTGTTCGAGCAGACCGAGTTGCGCCAGCGTGCTCAGGTGCTTGGAGGCAGTCGCCAGCCCCACGCCGCAGACCTTGGCATACATGCTCTTCTGGATCGAGCCGGCGCGAAACAGGTATTCCAGCAAGGCGATGCGACGCTGCTCCTGCAACAGTTCACCGGCTTGCCGCTGCCACTGCGCGGCCAAGTTCTGTTCCCGCGTCAGCTCGCGGTTGAACGTCACCCGAAGTCCCTCGAGCTGGGCGGCGAACTGGTCGCCCAAGCCGTGCTTCCTGATCAATGACAAGGCGGCTTCGCGCTCCTTGCTCGATATGGCCAGGTAGGCGTTGGCGATGGCCAGGTGGGCGCTGACGTGCGCCTGGGGACCGACAGGCACAGCCAGCACCGCCCGATGGCGCTGCACATCGGCCATCTCCTCGAAATGGGCTGCAAACTCTTCGGGCAGCAGGCGGTCATAGGTTTGACCGTCCCGGGGGCCGAGAATCTCGGTCTTCAGGTTGCGCGTCGCTTCGACATGGGCTGGGTCGCTTTCGGCCGCCGGGCCCTTGAGCGCAGCGGCGGCATGGGCATCTCCCAGGTGCTCGTCTTGCGCGTCCTGTCCGATCTGAAAACGCTTGTAGTGCGCCTCGGCCAGGTTGTAGTGGGCACGCCGCATGTGAAGCGGCAAGTTGGCCCCACGACCCGTCTCCAGGGCGAGCCGGTACTGCTCGATCGCCAGGTCATAGCGCCCTTGCCAGAAGTACGTGGCCCCCAGATTCAGGCGAGTACTGCTTTCCATCTCCGGCTCGAGCGAAATGCGCCTGCCGATGTCGAGGATGCGCTCCGAGCAGGCGATCGCGCGGTCGAAGTCCTTCGCCTCGCCGTGGATCAGGCTGAGGTTCAGGTACGTGATCAGGATGGACCGCTGGTCGCCCAGGCGTTCAAAGATGTTCAAGGCCCTGTGCTTGTGGGTCAACGCGCGCTGCAGGTCACCGGCTCGACGCCAGTACTCGCCCCAAGTCTGTTCCAGCATGCCGATCGCTTCGGGCTTCAGTGCGTGGTCGGCTCGCAGCTGTTCGGCCTTGTCGAGCACCGTCCGCGAGCGGGGGTCATTGCGCAGCACATGCAGCCAAGCCAGCTTGACGAGCGTCCCCAGATACTCCTGGACGGTCTGCGTTTCGTCGCCCTCGCCGGCCTGGCGCGCAATGCGAAGGAACTCGGCGCTGTCCTCGTAGCAGACGAAGGCGCGATCCGCATCGCGCAGCTCATAGAACTTGCCCAGCGCCCCGTAGGCCTTGCCGAGCATCAGCCTGTCGTCGGCCGCGCTGGCGATGCGCAATGCCTGCTCGTACGCCTGGCGTTCGCGTTCCTCTGCATTGCGCACCTGCCAGATGGAAGCCTGGGCCAGGCAGAGCGCGAAGCGAACCCGTGGCGGCAGCGCTTCGCCGGCCAGGCGCTCCAGCATCGCGTCGGTCTCGGGATCGGTGGCCAGTTCGATCCGGAATCGCTGCAGCAACTCGACCGCCGCATCCCAGTCTCTGGCCTGCAACTGATGCCACCACGCGGTGGGCGCATCGCGCAAGAGCAAGGCATCGCTTGCTTGCAGGCGATGCCAGTGCGTGCGCGCATCGGCCTCGTCGAGGCCGAGCCGCACATAGGCCTGTGACTGCGCCATGCGCCGCAAGACCTGCGTTTTCTCCCCGACCCGCAACGGATCCATCAAGCCCTCGGCGATGAGGCGCCTGCCCTTGTCCAGGTAGCGGTAGAAGGTGCTGGGCCCGACGGCCCACAGCCCACAGAGGTTGTCGGCCGCCGACTCGTCAGCGCGACGGTGGTAGCGCTGGCGAAAGTCCGGCACCGGCGCAAAGCCGAAATGGCACATCACCGCGAGGAACGGGCGCCAACTGGTGCGCTCGATCCAGGCCTGGCTTTCGATGCCGGCAAGTTCGGTGTGCTGGTCCGGACGCAGTTGCAGCACCGCCCAGCGCAGCCACAGCGACACCGCATCGGCACTGGCGGACTCGCCTCGCAACGCGTCGCCCGACGTGCCCAGCACCGGCCTGAGGAACCTGCGGGAAAACCAGCGGGTGAATCGCGGCCTGCGCCGCAACAGTTCATCCAGCGTACCGGCCTTGTGGGCCGCCAGCGCCAGGGCGAGCAGCGCATCGACCACCGCAGCAGGCAGCAATGGACCGACGGGCGAGGCAAGGGACTGCAAATTAGGGGGGTGTCTCACCATGACAGACCTATCGTCTCTTGATCGTCTGGCGTTCCTGCCTCTGCGGCCACTTCAAGGGAGTGTGCATGCGAAAGGATCGCGGTTAGTGTAGCGACGCGCGGGTCACAGGTGCATGTTCGCACCTGCGCAGTTGCATCCGATTGCAGCAGCCGCGCGTCACATTGAGCCATCGACAAGAGGAGATCCCATGCCAACCCCCCGCTTGCTGCCCCGCGACACCCATTCCGCTGCGCGCGACAGCGTCGTGCTGGCGGTGTACGCGCCGTTCGGAAGCGATCCCGTGCTCAGCACCTTCCCGGACGGCAGCTCCCAGCAGCTCGCACAGCATCCGCTCGTCAAGAGCCTGCTGCAGATCGCGGGAAGCGGCATCCACGTGACGGCATTGATCGACCTGGCCGAGGACGACACCTACCTGATCGACGTCCCGGCGGGCCAGCCCGCCGCCATGCAGACGGTCTCGCGCTGGAAGCAGGACATGAGCTCACCGAACACGCTGGCCGGCTTCCTGCGCCATGCACACGAGCTGCAGGCCACGTCGGACGTGGTCCTGGCCCTCGAAGGCCACGGTGCCGGCTTCCTGCCCGAGATCGATCACAGCAAGCTCACCGTTGCCAATCTGACCTTGCAGGGGCAGGTCGAATGGCACATCACGAACGCTGGTGGGTCGCCCGTGCTGCCGCAAGGCTCGCCGATGCTGCCGCAGGGCTCCCCCATGCTGCCGCAGGGATCGCCGATGCTGCCTGCCAGCCAGATGCCCCTGTCCACCTGGGGCCTCGGCGAAGCCCTGAGGCAAGCCCTGGACGCCGGCGTCCCCAAGCTCGCGGCGATCCACTTCAACAACTGCTTCAACATGTCGGTCGAGGTGCTGCACACCGTGGCGCCCCATGCCGACTACGCCACCGGCTACGAGAACTACAACTTCTTCACCGCTGGCGCCGCCTACCCCGCGGTGTTCCAGAAGCTCGCGGCGGCCGGCAGCGCCACCGCGCAGCAGCTGGCCCAGTGGTTCGCCGACGGCAACAAGGACATCCTGGCCGCCAAGGGCAACCACCCCACCGTCGGCTGCGTGGTGCAGCTGGCGCGCCTGCAGGCCATCGTCGAGCGCATCGACGACCTGGCCGATGCACTGCTCGCGGCGCTGCGCACCTCCACGCCGGCGCAGCGCCCGGCCATCGTGCAGAAGATCCGCAACGCGATCCGCAAGGCCCAGCAGTTCGACACCAATGCCAACATGGACCTGGAGGCGCCCGACGAACTGACCGACATCGACAGCCTGGCGACCGAGCTGCTGGCCACCGACTTCGCACCCTTCAAGGTGCAGCAGGCCGCCGCCGGGCTGCGCGACGCGCTGAAGGACATCAAGCGCTACGGCGCCGCGGACGCCCCGTGGACCGACGCCGGCGAGTTCTGGGACTTCTCGTCGAAGAACCTCGCGATGAACATCTTCCTGCCCGACCCGCTGCTGCTCGGGCTGTGGGACTGGCGCTCGCCGTACTACCTCGACGTCAACCCCGACCCGACGCTGCCGCGCGTGCAGCCGCACATCATCGATTTCGTGAAGGTCACCGACTGGGTCGACTTCATCGTCGAATACCACAAGGGCCAGCCGTTCAAGGGCCTACTGCCGGCGGCGATCCCCGAGTTCCCGGTGTTCAACGCGCGCTACGAACCGCCGAAAGGCCGCCGGCCCGACCCCTGCGGCGATGGCGACATCCCCAAGGGTGATGACAAACCGCGCGCCGCCTGAGCCGCCGACGCCCGTTCCCCCTCCCCCCGAAACCCCTGCGAGGCCCGTCCTCCCAGGGGTTTTCCGTTTCCGGCCGCCGCATCGTCTGGCCATCGTCTCGCCGGCCGGCCGATGCGCGCCCATCCGGGCGTGTCAATGGGAAGCCGTCGCCGATGGAATGCGGTCCATGGCATCCAACCACCCCACCCCGCATCAGGAGACGCACATGAAGTGGTATCTGTCCCTTCTCGGCGCGCTGGCCGTCTGGCGCATCACCCACCTGCTGAGCGCCGAGGCCGGCCCGCGCCGGCTGCTCGAGCGGCTGCGGCACTGGGCCGGCGAGACCTCGTCGCTGGCCTGCTTCTACTGCCTGAGCCTGTGGGTCTCGGTGCCGGTCGCGCTGGTGATCGGGCAGGACTGGCTGGAGCAGGTGCTGCTGTGGCTCGCGCTGTCGGCCACCGCGATCGCGCTCGACCTGCTGCTCGACACGATCAGCCGCAACAGCCTGCCCGAGGCACATGCCCAGGTCCTGACGCCTTCGGAGATGGCGGCGGCGATGGCGGCGCGCTACTTCGACGAGCCGGGCCACGACGAGCTGGCCGAGCCGCTCTTCACCCGCCCCGACGTCCGGCACTGAAGGAGGCCTGCCGTGCTGCCCTCGATCAAGCGCTGCCTCGCGGCCCTCGGGCCGGTGGCCATCCCGTTCGCCGACACCACGCCGGGCATCTGGCTGCTCGACACCCGCCCGCTGCCGTCTTCGGCAGCGGCGGCCGGCAAGGCCGCCGTCACGCCGCAGGAGGCACCGGAGGCTCATCCTCGCGCACATACGCGGCCTTCAGCTGCGCCGGGCGGGCGGAGCGGCGGCGCATCCGGATGTTGAGCATCTCGACCCCGAGCGAGAAGGCCATCGCGAAGTAGATGTAGCCCTTGGGCACGTGGTGATCGAACCCTTCGGCCACCAGCACCACGCCGACGACGACCAGGAACGACAGCGCCAGCATCTTGATCGTCGGGTGGTCGGACACGAAGCGGCCGATGGCGCCGGCGAACAGCATCATCAACCCGACCGAGGCCACCACGGCGGCCATCATCACCGCCACCTGGTCGACCATGCCGACCGCGGTGATGATGGAGTCGAGCGAGAACACCATGTCGACCACCATGATCTGCAGGATCACGGCCGTCATCGTGGCCTTCACCGCCGACGAGGCGCTGCCTTCCTCGCCTTCCATCGACTGGTGGATCTCGCCGGTGCTCTTCCAGATCAGGAACAGGCCGCCGGCGATCAGGATCAGGTCGCGGCCGGAGATCTCGTTGCCCCACACCGTGAACAGCGGCGCCGTCAGCCCGACCAGCCACGCGAGGATCAGCAGCAGGCCCAGGCGCATGAACATCGCCATGAACAGGCCGATGCGGCGTGCGAACTCGCGGCGCTCGCGCGGCAGCTTGTCGACCAGGATCGAGATGAAGACGATGTTGTCGATGCCCAGCACCAGCTCGAGCGCGGTCAGCGTCGCGAAGGCGATCCAGGCTTGCGGGTCGGAAAGGAGTTCGAGCATGGCGGGGTCCCGGAGCAGCGGCGGCACGCAGCATACCCGGCGGCGGCCCCTACACTGCACGCGGTCCGCATCCACCCCGAAAAGAACCCATGGCCTGGCACGGTCACCTGTCGCTGAACTACCGCCACGACGCCGGCCGCTGCGTCGTCCACGACCGCCACAGCGGCCCGCTGCGCGTGCTGCAAAGCCTGTACCCCGAGGGCGACGCGGTCTGCCACAACGTGCTGGTGCATCCGCCCGGCGGGCTGGTCGGCGGCGACGTGCTGGAGATCGACGTCGAGGTCGGCAGCGGCGCGCATGCCTTGATCACCACGCCCGGGGCGACGCGCTTCTACCGCAGCCTCGGCGAGACCGCGCTGCAGGCGCTCGCGGCGCGCGTGGCCGATGGCGCGCGCTTCGAGTGGCTGCCGCTGGAGACGCTGTGCTACCGCCGCACGCAGGCCGAGAACCGCATGCGCTTCGAGCTGGCGCCGCGCGCCGAGATGATCGGCTGGGACGTGCTGGCGCTCGGCCTGCCGGCCAGCGGCGAACTGTTCGACGAAGGCCGCTACACGCAGCAGATCGAGCTGCCCGGCGTGTGGCTGGAGCGCGGCACGGTCGACGGGCAGGACCGGCAGCTGCTCGATTCGCCGCTCGGTTTCGCCGGGCACAGCGTGCTGGCGACGATGTGGTTCGCCAGCGGCTCGGCCTTCGCGCCGGCGCGGCGCGAGGCCTTGCTCGAGGCGGCGCGCGAGCAGCTCGAGGCGCATGCGCTGCGCGACACCGCCGGCGCGACGGCGCCGCACGACGAGCTGGTGGTGCTGCGCGTGCTGGCGCACCGGGTGGAGCCGGCGATGGAGCTGCTGACCGGCGTGTGGAAGCGCTGGCGCGAGCTGGCCTGGGGCCTGCCGGCGCCGGTGCCGCGGGTGTGGCGCACCTGACGCGTCCGCCCGCGCAATGTCAGTCGTTCGCGAAGTCGTAGGGCCCGCCGCGCGCCAGTGCCCGCTGCCAGGCCGGCCGCGCGTGGATGCGCTTGAGCCACGCCATCAACTTCGGCCGGCTCGCATCCAGCCCGGCGCGCTGCGCCGAGGCCTCGACCGGGAAGCTCATCTGGATGTCGGCCGCGGTGAACTCCGGCCCGGCGAACCACTCGCTCTTGCCGAGCTCGGCTTCCATGAAATCCAGCTGGCGCTTCAGGTTGGGCTCCACCAGCGTCGCGAGCACCTTGCCGGCGATGCCCTTGGCGAGCGGCTTCATGAAAAACGGCATCGGCGCCTTCGGGATGCGGTCGAAGATGAGCTTGAGCAGCAACGGTGGCATCGCCGAGCCTTCGGCGAAGTGCAGCCAGTAGGTGAAGCGCAGCCCGTCGGGCGTGCCCGGCGCCGGCTCGAGCCGGCCCTGGCCGTGGCGCGACAGCAGGTACTCGATGATCGCGCCCGATTCGGCCACCGTCGTGCCGTCTTCGGTGATCACCGGCGACTTGCCCAGCGGGTGCACCGCCAGCAGTTCGGGCGGCGCCAGCATCGTCTTCCGATTGCGCTGATAGAACGTGATGTCGTAGGGCAGGCCCAGCTCTTCGAGCAGCCACAGCACGCGCTGCGAGCGCGAGTTGTTCAGGTGATGGACGACGATCATGCGGCTTCCTCGGTGGGGCGGTGGCGCGCATTGTGTGCGCAAGCGCCATCCGACACCGCGGCCCCGTGCAAAGCGGCGCCTTGTCCGACACGAGGTTCAGGCACGCCCCACAGTGGGTCGCCGCGTCTGCCGACAGTGCGTCGGATGCACCAAACATAGAGTCTCTGCACCGATTCACTGAAAGGCAGGCTCATCATGCACAAAGGTCTCAAATTCCTGTTGGCGTTCGCTCCGATGCTGTTGGTCGCCGCGTGCGGCGGCGGGGATGACAGCATCGACGACCGGCTCGACATCGCCGACCCGAAGGTCCGTTTCATCCACGCGATCCCGGCCGGCCCGAACGTCACGCTGTACCGCAATGCCGACATCTCGGGCGGCGTCAACGACGTGCCTTACCTGTATGCGTCGAAGTACTTCACCGTCGACACCGCCCCCGCCGACTACACCGTGAAGACGACCACCGGCGGCGTGACCGTCGGCGCGATCAACTTCAACCCGACGCGCGGCAACAAGTTCACGCTGATCGCGGTGCCCGGCGAGGCCACCACGACCAACCTGCTGTTCATCAACGACCCGTACGACAAGGAGCTGACCGCCAACAACGCCCGCGTGCGCATCGTCAACGGCTCGTTCAATGCGCAGAACGTGGACGTCTACCTGACCGCGGCGAACGTCGACATCGCCACCGTCGGCCCGAACTTCGCGGCCGCCGCCTACAAGAGCGCGGTGCCGGCGTCGAGCGCCAACTCGGTGGACTTCACCGCCGGCGCGTATGTCATGCGCGTGACGCTGGCCGGCAGCAAGACGGTGATCTTCACCGCGCCGATCAACGTGCAGACCAACGCCGACCTGCTGCTGATGACGGTGCCGAACAGCCTCGCCGTCAACGACGTGAAGGTGCTGGAGGTGATCGCCGACAATGGCCAGCCCAGCACCGAGATCCTGAACCAGCCCTGACGCTCCGGCTGAACGGTTGAACGGCCCGCTTCGGCGGGCCGTTTTCATGGGCGGACCGCCCCGCGGCTCGGATACGCTCTGGCGCTGGCGAGGAGCTTCCCCGATGGCGATCCAATCCCGTACGGCCCGAGACAGGGCCGGCAAGTCAGGCAAGAATTCAGACAAGAACGCAGGCAAGAGCCCCGGCAGGCCCGCCAACGCGGCCAGCCCGCGCGTGGCGCTGCTGTGCCTGTTGATCGCGCTGCTGCTGATCGCGCTCGACCTGCGCGTCAGCCAGCGCGCCGGCGAACTGAACGGCCCGGGCGCGCTGGCCGTGCAGTCCGATGCCTCGCAGGCCTGGCTGGCGGTGGATGGCGAGATCTGGGCCTTCGACGCCACCGGCCGGCGCCGCGCCCGCGCCAACCTGGCCGAGATCGGGCTGGCCGGCGACATCTACAGCCTCGACTGGCACCCCGCGGCCGGCCTGCTGGCGCTGCGGCTGGACGACGACCCGCTGATCTACCTGGTCGACCCCGTCACGCTGAAACCGGCCGGCCGCATCGCGCTGCAGTGGCCGTCCGAACTGGCCCCCCATGCCGCGCGCGCGGTGCACCTGGCCTTTGCGGCCGACGGCCGCATCGCGGCCTCCACCGGCGGCGGGCATGCGGTGGCGCTGTTCGCCCGCGACGGCCGCTTCCTGGCCCGCAGCGCGCTCGGCATGTACCGCTTCACCAACGGCCTGTGGTGGGCCGGCGATTCGCTGTGGACCACCGACACCAACGGCCTGGTGCTGAAGCGGCTGGACGGCACCACGCTCGCGCTGCAACAGGAGGTGGAGACGCCGTCGCCGCGGCCCACGCGCTTCCTGGGCCTGGCGCGGGCCCATCCGCCCGAGGCGCAGGAGCCGGCGCCGTGGGCCACCGTGATCCGCTTCGGGCGCGACCGCATCGCCGGCGTGGTGGCCGACATCCTGCCCGGCGGCAGCGAGCTGCTGTTCTCGCAGACCGAGCGCATGGAGCCGCGCGACCTGGCCTGGCTGGGCCGCGAGCTGCTGGTGGTCGACGGGCACAGCCGCTCGGTGCTGCGCTGGAATGCCGCGCACCAGCCGCTCACGCCCTTCGGCGATGCCGACAGCCAGCGCGAGCTGCACGAGGCGGCCCAGCTGCAGCAGCGCCTGCACTGGCTGCACCAGGGCCTGACGGCCGCGGCGATCGGGCTGGTGGCGGCGGCCATCGTGCTGGTGTGGCATGCGCGGCGCGGGGCGCGCTCGTCGCGGCGCATCGCCGCCACGCCGCACTGGCGCGCGGTGCTGGCCTCGGCGCTGGTGCCGGGCCTGGGGCAATGGATGCGCGGCCACAACGGGACAGCGCTGGCCTGGTTTCTCGTGTGGTCGATGTACACGCTGGCGGCCAGCGTGCCGATGCTGTGGAACCTGCTCGGGCCGCGCACCGAGGTGTCGGTGCAGCAGGCGGCGGACGTGCTGGCGGTGCAGTTGCTGATCACCGCGTTCGCGGCACTCGAAGCGGCACGACGTTAGGGGGTAGGCCATCCACCATGTGGTGGATGACGGGCCGGATCGAGCGCCGCAAGCTGCCGTGAACGGCCGCCCGTCATCCCGGTGACATCGGGTTCTGTCACAACCAGGGCGAGCCGACCTCAAGGAGCTTGCCATGCCCATTGCCCAGTACGGCGTCCTGTGCGGACGCGCGATCGACCGCCAGCTTGGTTCCGGTGCCAAGCCGCACTACCAGGTCCATGTCATCGACGGCACCACCGACTACCGCATCGCCGTCAACGTGGCGTCGGCGCTGGCGCCGTCGGAGGTGGAGTACGTCATCGAGCCGCAGTTCAGCCACCCGGTGCTGCAGAACCTGCTCGAGTTGCCGTCGGGCTGGCACGCGCTGGTGTCCAAGCCCGGCGGCGCGGCGCTGGACTTCATCCGCACCAACCTGTTCGATCCGCGCAAGATGGTGCCGCTGCCGATCAACGTGCCCGGCCCCGACAACGACCTGAACGAGAAGCTCGACCACTACGTGCAGCGCGCGATGTCCGACGAGGACGCGCGCGTCTATGCCTTCGGCCAGCGCTGGGGCCCGGAGGCCGGCAAGAAGGATGCGTACTTCGGCTTCCTGCCCGGCAACGGCGTGCACGACATCCACATGAACCAGGCCAACGTCGGCCAGTTCACGAAGGACGATGGCGTGTACCAGGACGGCGCGCTGCTGCTGCATTTTCCGGCGCAGGGCCAGTGGGTCGGCATCTTCCTGAAGTTCCAGTCGCAGACCTGGCACACCGACGACAAGACCGGGCACCAGACCGGCGTGGACACCAGCGGGCCGCCGTCGGACAACCCGCCCGCGCCCGGCCCCTTCATCCCCGGCAACCCCCCCACGCCGAACCAGCCGGACGGCATGCTGCGCATCGTCTCGGCGCTGGTGAACAGCGTGCAGTCGCCCGAGACCGAGACGGTGACGCTGCTGAACGTGACGCCCAGGCGCATCGACCTGGCGGGCTGGAAGCTGCTGGACCGCAACAAGTCGGCGACGCCGCTGTCGGGCTCGATCGAGGCCGGCGAGACGCGGCGCTTCACGGTGGCCGCGCCGATGGTGCTGTCGAACAAGGGCGGCGTGATCAGCGTGATCAACAGCGACGGGCTGCGCGTCGACGGCGTCACCTACAGCAAGGCCGAGGCGTCGCTGCCGGGCTATTCGGTCAAGTTCTGAACCGGCAAGGGAGAACACCATGCGCGTGCGCAACGAGAACGATGGCCTGACCGCGATGGCGGTGGCCGGCACCTATGTCGTGCTGCTGGGCTGGGACATGGCCGAGCAGGCCCTGCTCGACCAGGGCGTGCTGGGCTTCGCGGTGTGCCGCGAGCGCGAGCGCGACGGCGAGCGCATCTGGCTCGCGGGCATGAAGACCTTCGAGCTGGTGGAGCCGTTCCCGGTGCCGGGCGAGCCGGTGTCGAGCTTCGTGCACCCGCTGCAGACCTTCCAGTGGTCGGACTACAGCGCGTCGCCCGACGAGCACTATGCGTACACCGTGGTCGCGATGACGGGCCAGCCGGGTGCGCTGGTGCGCGGGCCCGAGGTGACGCTGGCGGTGAAGACCGAGCGGGTGGACCAGGGCAAGCATGCGGTGTTCTTCAACCGCGGCGCGGTGGGCTCGCAGGAGTATGCGCGGCGCTTCCAGAACCGCCCGCCCGACGAGGTGGGGCCATCGGCCTTCAAGTGGCTGTCGCGCGGGCTGGTGGAGGGGCTGGAGACCTTCATCGGCCAGGCCGGTGCGGGCGACGAGCTGGTGGGCGCGTTCTACGAGTTCAAGAGCCCGCGCATCTACGACGCGCTGAAGGCGGCGCGCACGCGCGGTGCGGTGATCGCGGTGCTGTACGACGGCGACAGCCAGGGCGAGGGCAACGAGACGGCGCTCCAGGGCCAGGGCATGGACGGCATGGTGAAGTCGCGCGAGCACTCGGGCGGGTTTGCGCACAACAAGTTCATGGTGCTGCGGCGCGCCGGGGTGCCCAAGCAGGTGTGGACGGGATCGACCAACCTGAGCCGCAACGGCATGTTCGGCCATTCGAACAATGCACACATCGTGCGCGACGACGGCATCGCGGCGAACTACTACCAGTATTGGCTGCTGCTGAACAAGGACGAGACGCGCAAGCCGACGGCGACGAAGGCCGAGGCGCTGTCACCGTTGCCGGCGGACGGTTCGCCGCTGGATGCGCTGTTCTCGCCGCGGCCGGGGCTGGAGGCGCTGGACTGGTATGCGGGGCTGGCGGCCGGGGCGCAGCGCGGGGTCTTCATGACCTTCGCGTTCGGCATGAACAGCCGCTTCGTGCCGTCGTTCGACAAGACGGACGGCGTGATCCGGTTTGCGCTGATGGAGAAGAAGGGCACGGGCACCAGCTACAAGGCGCAGGCGGCAGAGATCGACCGCATCCGCAGGCACCCGAACGTGACGGTGGCGGTGGGCAACCACGTGGAGCTGAACACCTTCGACCGCTGGCTGGCCGAGCTGGACCGCATCGAGAACACGGCGCACGTGCTGTACGTGCACACCAAGTACATGCTGGTGGACCCGCTGGGCGACAACCCGACGGTGGTGGTGGGCTCGGCGAATTTCTCGGGCGCGTCGACGACCGACAACGACGAGAACATGCTGGTGATCCGCGGCGACACCGGTGTCGCCGACGTCTACCTGGGCGAGTTCATGCGGCTGTTCTCGCACTACGCGTTCCGCGAGTCGCTGCAGTTCAAGGGCGCCACGTCGGAGGCGAACGCGTTGTTGCGCAAGTACCTGGTGCCCACTGCGGCATGGATTCATGGAGGTGGCGGAGCCGGTCAGAGCTATTTCCGGGCGGGGTCGGACCGGGCGTTGCGAAGAGCGTACTTCTCGGGTCAATGAGCTCGGGATTGCCGGCCAGCCGCCAGCACCCGGCCAGGATGGCGAAGATGTGCGAGAGGCGGTTGGCACCGATGAGCGCGCAGGCCAGCGCGAAGGAACCGTGGACGGCCGCCTGGTGGGTGAGTTCGTGCACGATCGCGACCTCTTTGGGGCCGCGCGAGCCGCAGTAGAAGAGGTTGAAAAACATCGCCGCGACCGTGCCGAAGGCCAGGCAGATCAGCAGATCGAGGACCAGCCGGCGCAGGCTGGGCCCGGCTTGGACCGGAATGCACGGAGGCGGTGGCTCCTCGTCGACCTCAAAGAACATGGACATGGATGCTCTCCCTGGATCAAAGGAGCATCGAGCTTCGGGCGGGAAGGTGCAGGAAATATGCAGATGGGGTGATCTGGGGGTTTGTCCGGACCGCGCGAGGCGTGACCTCGTCAGCCAGCCAAGTCTGATTCAGCGCCACCTTCGCGAGATTGCGTCACTGCGTATACACACGGCGGAGCATCCATAAGACGTTGGCTCATCGCTCTCAGCCCTTCAGTTCGATGCCTTCACGCACGCGCGGGGCGTGCCGGGTGGCGTGGAATTGGTCAGCATTTCCTCAGATCGACATGCGATCCCGCACGCCTTCGACTTCCATGTTCTGCCCCCGCCCGCGCTGGATGATCTCGCCGCGCTCCATCACGAGGTACTGGTCGGCCAGCTCGGCCGCGAAGTCGTAGTACTGCTCCACCAGCACGATGGCCATGGTCTTGCGATCGGCCAGCATGCGGATCACGCGGCCGATGTCCTTGATGATGCTCGGCTGGATGCCTTCGGTCGGCTCGTCCAGGATCAGCAGCTTCGGCCCCGCCGCCAGCGCACGCGCGATCGCCAGCTGCTGCTGCTGCCCGCCCGACAGGTCGCCGCCGCGCCGGTTGATCATCTGCTTGAGCACCGGAAACAGCTCGAACAGTTCGGCCGGGATCGGCGTGCCGCCGCTCTTGTACGCGAGCCCCATGCGCAGGTTTTCTTCCACCGTCAGGCGGCCGAAGATCTCGCGCCCCTGCGGCACGTAGCCCACGCCCTTGCGCACGCGCTCGTACGGCGTGTCGTGCGTGATGTCCGCCCCATCGAGCTGGATCGTCCCGGTCTTCACCGGCACCACGCCCATCAGGCTCTTCAGCAACGTCGTCTTGCCGACGCCGTTGCGGCCCAGCACCACCGTCACCTCGCCCAGCTTCGCCTCGAAGCCCAGGTTGCGCAGGATGTGCGAACCGCCGTAGTACTGGTTGATGCCCTCGACCTTCAACATGACTCAGCGCCCCAGGTAGACCTCAACCACTTTGTCGTTCGCCTGCACGTCGGACAGCAAGCCTTCCGCCAGCACGCTGCCTTCGTGCAGCACCGTCACCTTCTTGCCGTTGCGCCCGTTCTGCGTCAGCTCGCCGATGAACTTCATGTCGTGCTCCACCACCACCAGCGAATGGTTGCCTTCGAGCGACAGGAACAGCTCCGCGGTGCGCTCGGTCTCCTCGTCGGTCATGCCGGCCACCGGCTCGTCCAGCAGCAGCAGCTTCGGGTCCTGCATCAGCAGCATGCCGATCTCCAGCCACTGCTTCTGCCCGTGCGACAGCAGCCCCGCCACGCGCTGCGCGCTGTCCTTCAGGTGGATCAGCGCCAGCATCGCGCCAATGCGGTCGAGCTGCTCGCCATCGAGCCGGAAGAACATCGACGAGCGCACGCCGCGGTCGGCCTTCAGCGCGAGCTCCAGGTTCTCGAACACCGTCAGCTGCTCGAACACCGTCGGCTTCTGGAACTTGCGGCCGATGCCGATCGAGGCGATCTCGTTCTCGCGCAGGCGCAGCAGGTCGATGGTCGAGCCGAAGAAGGCCTTGCCGACGTCGGGCCGCGTCTTGCCGGTGATCACGTCCATCATCGTCGTCTTGCCGGCGCCGTTCGGGCCAATGATGCAGCGCAGCTCGCCGGCGCTGATCGACAGCGACAGCGCGTTCAGCGCCTTGAAGCCGTCGAAGCTGACTGTTATGTCGTCCAGGTACAGGATCGCGCCGTGCGTGGTGTCCAGCACGCCGTCCTGCACCACGCGGCCGTAGCTGGCCGCGCGGCCGCCCGACTGGCCCGCGCCGCCGTGCGCCTTGTGCGCCATCGCCTCGCGCACGCGCGCGCCGGCCTCCATCAACTCGGGCGTCATGCCTTCACCTCGCTCTTGTCCTTGCCGCCCAGCTTGCGCGCCAGCCCGACGATGCCTTGCGGCAGGAACAGCGTCACCGCGATGAACAGCGCGCCCAGGAAGTACAACCAGAACTCCGGGAACACCTGCGTGAACCAACTCTTCGCGCCGTTGACGAAGAAGGCGCCCAGGATCGGCCCGACCAGCGTGCCGCGCCCACCCACCGCGGCCCAGATCGCGATCTCGATGCTGGCCGCCGGCGACATCTCGCCCGGGTTGATGATGCCCACCTGCGGCACGTACAGCGCGCCGGCAATGCCGCACATCACCGCCGAGATCACCCAGATGCTCAGCTTGTAGCGCAGCGGGTCGTAGCCGGTGAACATCACCCGGCTCTCGGCATCGCGGATGGCCTGCAGCACGCGACCGAACTTGCTGCCCACCAGCCAGCGCGCCAGCAGGAAGAAGCCGATCAGCGCCAGGCCGGTCAGCACGAACAGCGTCATGCGCATCGAGGGCGTCGCGATCGGGTGGCCCAGGATGCGCTTGAAATCGGTGAAGCCGTTGTTGCCGCCGAAGCCGGTCTCGTTGCGGAAGAACAGCAGCATCGCCGCATAGGTCATCGCCTGCGTGATGATGGAGAAGTACACGCCCTTGATGCGCGAGCGGAACGCGAAGAAGCCGAACACGAAGGCCAGCAGGCCCGGCACCAGCACGATCAGCAGCAGCGTCGCGAAGAAGCTGTCGCTGAAGGCCCAGTGCCATGGCAGCGTCTTCCAGTCGAGGAAGACCATGAAGTCGGGCAGGTCCGACTGGTAGTTGCCGTCGCGGCCGATCTGGCGCATCAGGTACATGCCCATCGCATAGCCGCCGAGCGCGAAGAACACGCCGTGGCCCAGCGACAGGATGCCGGTGTAGCCCCAGATCAGGTCCATCGCCAGCGCGCAGATCGCGTAGCACATGATCTTGCCGATCAGGCTGATCGCGTAGTCGCTCAGGTGCAGCGCGCTGCCCTGCGGCACCGCCAGGTTCAGCACCGGCGCGAGGATCACCACGGCGACCAGCGCGATGAAGATGCCGCTCCAGGCCTTCAGCGACAGCAGGCTGGTGCCCGGGCCGACGGGCCGCGATGGGGAAGGAAGAACCGCGCTCATGCTTCAGCACTCCGGCCCTTCATCGCGAAGATGCCCTGCGGCCTCTTCTGGATGAAGATGACGATGAACACCAGCACCATGATCTTCGCAAGCACGGCGCCCTGCCAGCCTTCGAGCAGCTTGTTCAGCACGCCCAGGCCCAGCGCCGCATACACGGTGCCGGCCAGCTGGCCCACGCCGCCCAGCACCACCACCATGAACGAGTCGACGATGTAGCCCTGCCCCAGGTCCGGCCCCACGTTGCCCACCTGCGACAGCGCGCAGCCGGCCAGCCCCGCGATGCCCGAGCCCAGCGCGAACGCATAGGTGTCCACGCGCGCGGTGTTGACGCCCATGCAGGCCGCCATCTTGCGGTTCTGCGTGACGCCGCGCACGAACAGGCCGAGGCGGGTGCGTGCGATCAGCAGCGCCACGCCGGCCAGCACCAGCACCGCGAAGATCACGATCGCGATGCGGTTGAACGGCAGCGTCAGGTTGCTCAGCACCTGCACGCCGCCCGACAGCCAGGCCGGGTTCTCGACCTGCACGTTCTGCGCGCCGAAGATCGAGCGCACGCCCTGCATCAGCACCAGGCTGATGCCCCAGGTGGCCAGCAGCGTCTCCAGCGGGCGGCCGTAGAGCCAGCGGATCACGCTGCGCTCCAGCACCGCGCCGACCAGCGCCGCCGCCAGGAACGAGGCCGGGATCGCGACGATCACGTAGGCGTCGAACAGCCCCGGCAGGTGCGACTTGAAGAGGTTCTGCACCACGTAGGTGGCATAGGCGCCGATCATCATCAGCTCGCCGTGCGCCATGTTGATGACGCCCATCAGGCCGTAGGTGATCGCCAGGCCCAGCGCCACCAGCAGCAGGATGCTGCCCAGGCTGACGCCGGTGAACAGCACGCCCAGGCGCTCGCCCCACGCGAGGCGTGCGTCGATCGCGCCGAGCGCGATGCCGAGCTGGCTGCGGATGTCGGTGTCGGCCTCGCCGCCTTCGGCCGCGGGCTTCAGGCGGTCGAGGATCAGTGTCTTGGTGGCCGGCGTCAGGCTGCCGGCCAGCGCCTTCGCGGCCTCGAGCCGCTTGGCCGGGTCGCTGGCCGACACCAGGATGGCGGCGCGCACCTGGTTCAGCTGCTCCTTCAGCGCGGCATCGGTCTCGGCCGCGAGCGCCTTCTCGATCAGCGGCAGCCGCGCCTCGTCGGCTTCCTCCTTCAGCGCCTTGACCGCGGCGCGGCGCTCGTCCAGGTCGCGCGAGAACAGCTTCAGCGCGGCCATCGCCCCGTCGAGCTCGCGGCGCATCTGGTTGCTGTTGATCACGTCCTCGGCGCCGTCGGGCAGGCGCGCGGCGGCGCCGGTGGCGGCGTCGGTCACCTTGTCGCCATGCACGATGAACACCTTGTCGCCGGCCAGCTTGACCTCGTCGTCGAGCATCGCCTGGACGAAAGCGGCCAGACCGTCGTCGCCGCGCGCGAGCGAAGACTGCAACGCAGCGATGCGCTCTTCGTTCTCGCCCTTGGCGAGGGCCAGCGCCTGCGGCGGTGTCAATGCGTGGCTGGCAAGCGGCAAGGCGAGCCCGAGCAACGCCCAGGCCAGCATCGCCAGGCTGCGCCACAAGAAGTTCGGCAGACGTTCCGTCATCACAACTCGTCAAAAGAGGGTCAGGCCGCCAAAGAGAGAAGCGGCCGCGCAGCAGGCCGCTCCATCAAGCAACTCCCGCGGAACCGGCTTTGCCGGGCCGCTGGGAGGCGCCCCTCGGGGGCAGGAGCGAAGCGACTGGGGGGCCCTATTTCTGGGGTTCGTCTTTCTTCTTGTCGTTGCCTTCGATGTACGGGCTCCACGGCTTGGCCTTCACCGGGGCCGGGGTCTTCCACACGACGTTGAACTGGCCGTCGGCCTTCACCTCGCCGATGAAGACGGGCTTGTGCAGGTGGTGGTTCTTGGCATCCATGGTCGACACGAAGCCGCCCGGGGCCGGAAAGGTCTGGCCGGCCATCGCGGCGATGACCTTGTCGGTGTCGGTGCTGCCGGCCTTCTTGACCGCCTGCGCCCACATGTGGATGCCGATGTAGGTGGCTTCCATCGGGTCATTGGTCAGCGGCTTGTCGGCACCCGGCAGGTTCTTCGCCTTGGCGTACTCGGCCCACTGCTTCTTGAAGGCGTCGTTGGTCGGGTTCTTGATCGACATGAAGTAGTTCCATGCCGCCAGGTGGCCCACCAGCGGCTTGGTGTCGACGCCACGCAGTTCTTCCTCGCCGACCGAGAAGGCCACCACCGGCACGTCGGTCGCCTTCAGGCCCTGGTTGCCCAGTTCCTTGTAGAACGGCACGTTGGAGTCGCCGTTGATGGTGGAGATGACGGCCGTCTTGCCGCCGGCCGAGAACTTCTTGATGTCGGCGACGATGGTCTGGTAGTCGCTGTGGCCGAACGGGGTGTACTTCTCGTCGATGTCCTTGTCGGCAATGCCCTTGCTCTTCAGGAAGGCGCGCAGGATCTTGTTGGTGGTGCGCGGGTAGACGTAGTCGGTGCCCAGCAGCACGAAGCGCTTGGCGCCGCCGCCGGCCTTGCTCATCAGGTATTCCACTGCGGGGATGGCCTGCTGGTTGGGCGCTGCACCGGTGTAGAACACGTTCTTGCTGAGCTCTTCACCTTCGTACTGCACCGGGTAGAACAGCAGGCCGTTGAGTTCCTCGACCACCGGCAGCACCGACTTGCGCGACACGCTGGTCCAGCAGCCGAACATCACGGCAACCTTGTCCTGGCTGATCAGCTGCTTGGCCTTCTCGGCGAACAGCGGCCAGTTCGAGGCCGGGTCGACGACCACGGGCTCGAGCTGCTTGCCGAGCACGCCGCCCTTGGCATTGATCTCCGCGATGGTCATCAGGGCCGTGTCCTTGAGCACGGTCTCCGAGATCGCCATCGTGCCCGACAGCGAGTGCAGGATGCCGACCTTGATGGTGTCGGCGGCCTGCGCGAACAGCGGCAGGCCGAGGGCGGCGACGCCGAGCGACACGGCGCTCAGCGACGCGGCGAAATTGCGGCGGGATGACTTCATGGACGAACGCTCCTGTGGGTTGTGTCTCGCGTCCCTCGTTGCTTGGGGACGGACGGACGCAGGTTACGGAGCGGGGGCGGTTCGCGGAATACGACAGATGGCGTAGGGGCACTGTCGTTGTTACACATCCTTGTTTATTGAGCGGTTACCGCTCAAAATACAATGATGATTGATCGCATGCTGCTGGCCACGCTGCGCGAGCGGCTGGCATTCTTCCCCGGGGTCGTGATCACCGGCCCGCGCCAGGTCGGCAAGACCACGCTGGCCCGCGCGATCACCTCGGAACGGGACGATGCCGTCTTCCTCGACCTGGAGCGGGCCGCAGACCGGGCACAGCTGGCACAGCCCGAGCTCTTCTTTTCCCGCTACCGCGACCGGCTGGTGGTGCTCGACGAAGTGCAGCATGTGCCGGACCTGTTTGTCGCCCTGCGCCCGGAGATCGACGCCGACCGGATCCCGGGCCGCTTTCTGCTGCTGGGCTCGGCTTCGGGCCCGTTGATGCGCCAGAGCGCAGAGTCGCTGGCCGGTCGGGTGAGCTACATGGAGCTGACCCCGCTGCTGGCATCGGAAGTGTTGACCGGCCCCGATGCCGACCTCGGCGGCCTGCAGGCCTTGTGGTCGCGAGGCGGCTTTCCGATGAGCCTGGCGGCGCCGAGCGACGCACTGTCATTCACCTGGCGCCAGGACTTCATCCAGACGTTCCTGCAGCGCGACCTGCCGCAGCTGGGCGTGACCATCCCCGCCGAAACCCTGCACCGCTTCTGGCGCATGCTGGCGCACCTGCAGGGCCAGCTCTTCAACGCGTCGCAGCTGGGCATCTCGCTCGGCGGGGTGGCGCACACGACGGTGACGCGCTACCTCTCGCTGCTGAGCGACGCGATGATGGTGCGCCGGCTCGAGCCGCACCTCGCCAACGTCGGCAAGCGCCTCGTCAAGTCGCCCAAGGTCTACATCCGCGACAGCGGCCTGGTGCACGCCCTGCTGAACATCGCCAGCATCGATGACCTGCAAGGGCACCCGATCGTCGGCGCTTCCTGGGAGGGATTCATCCTGGAACAGGTTCGCGCCCACGCGCCGATGGGGGCAGAACTCGGCTTCTACCGGACGGTGGCGGGTACCGAGCTCGACCTGGTGGTTTCGGCCGGACGGCGAACCCTGGGGATGGAGGTCAAGTTCTCATCCGCGCCCAGCGTGACCAAGGGCTTCTGGCAGGCGCTGGAAGATCTCGGGGTCAGCCGTGGCTACGTGGTCGCACCCGTCGAGCGGCGCTATCCACTGGCGGCCAATGTCGAGGTGATTCCGCCTTCCGATATTCCGTCTGTGCTGCGAGGCTGAGGTCCCGGATTGGCATCCGGGCTACAAGTCCCGTAGCCCGGATGCCAATCCGGGAAATCAACCACCATGCCATGGCGCGAGCGCCCGCACGCGCTGGATCGCGAGCGACGCCGCCGCGTTGCGCGTCTCGACCCCGAGCTTCTCGAACACGTGCTCCAGGTGCTTCTTCACCGTCGCCGGGCTGCTGCCCAGGATGTCGCCGATGTCGCGGTTGGTCTTGCCCTTGGCCACCCAGTACAGCACCTCGGCCTCGCGCAGCGTCAGCTTGAAGGTCTGCATCACCGCATCCACCGCCGCCGCGTCCGACACCTCGCGCATCACGATCAGCCAGTCGTCATCGCTCGTGCGCTGCTGCAGCGAGAACACCAGCTGCCGCTCGCCGCGCGTCAGCGACCAGGGCTTCGGCTCGCTGCCCTGCGTCGCAAGCGTCGACTGCTCCTGCAGCCACGTGGCCAGATCGAGCGGCACCTGCCCCGGCTGCGCCTCGAAGTAGCGCTGCATCAGCTCGCGCGCGAGCGGCGTCTGCCACACCGCCCGGCTGTCGGCCACCCGCTCGCTGACGTGGATCGCCATCGTCGCGTGGCCGAACGCATCGAGCGCATTGCGCGCCTGCCGCGCCTGGCGCGCGCTCTGCATGTGCACCACCATGCGCGCCAGCACCTCCTGCGGGCGGATCGGCTTGGTCACGTAGTCGATGCCGCCGGCCTGGAACGCCGCCACCACGTGCTCGGTCTCGGTCAGCCCGGTCATGAAGATGATCGGGATCTGCGCCGTGTCGGCGCTCGCCTTCAGCCGGCGCGCCACCTCGAAACCATCCATGCCCGGCATCACCGCGTCCAGCAGCACGATGTCGGGCTCGGCCTGCGCCGCCCGCTGCAGCGCGCTCTCGCCGTCCACCGCCACCAGCACGGTGTAGCCGGCCTCGTCCAGCGCGTCGTGCAGCAGCGACAGGTTGTCGGGCACGTCGTCGACGATCAGCACGACGTCGGTCGCGGCGCGGTCAGGAAGTCTCTCGGTCATGTCTCGCCTGCCGAAGGATGCGGGTCATCGCATCGAGTTGGAACTGCCGGGCCAGCGTGCGCAGGTGCGCGACGAAGCCGGCATGCGCCGCATTGTCCGCCTCGATCTCGTCCAGCTTGTTCACGATGCCGCGGAAATAGCCCAGCCCGACCAGCTCCTCCAGCGCCTGCAGCTGCGCGCCGTCCGGCAGCACCCAGTCCGCTGCCGGCTGCGGCGCCGGCACCTGCGGCGGCGCCGCGGCCACCACCCAGCGCAGGCGCAGCCGCTCGCCCAGCCAGTCGAGCAGCTCGTTCACGCGCACCGGCTTCAGCACGAAATCCGCCGGCGTGATGCCGACGTCGTTGTCCAGGTCCTTGTCGAAGGCGTTGCCCGACACGATCGCGATCGGCGCCGCGCTCAGGTCCTGCGTGCGGATCGCGCGGATCGTCGCCCAGCCATCGATGCCCGGCATCGCCAGGTCCATCAGGATGGCGTCCGGCGTGAAGCTGCGCAGCAGCTGCAGGCAGTCGGCCCCCGACGCCGCCTGGCGGATCTCGAAGCCCAGCGGCTGCAGCACGCTGGCCAGCAGGTCGCGGTCGACCTCCTCGTTGTCGACCACCAGGATGCGCCGCCGCGGCCCCTCGTAGCCGGTGCGGCTGGCGCGCGGCGCCGGCACCGCCACCACGTCGCGCGCCGCCGGCAGGAAGAGCCGGATGCGGAACAGGGTGCCCACCTGCGGCGTGCTGTGCACCGTCATCTCGCCGCCCATCAGGTCGGTCAGCATCTTGCTGATCGTCAGGCCCAGCCCGGTGCCGCCGCCGGCCAGCGCGCCGGCATCGCTGCCGCGCGCGAACGGCTCGAACACGTGCTCGATCTCTTCGGGCGCGATGCCCGGGCCGGTGTCCTCGATCTCGAAGGTGGCCATCTCGCGCGCATAGCCGACACGGAACACCACCTGCCCCGCCTGCGTGAACTTGACCGCGTTGCCCAGCACGTTGATGAGGATCTGGCTGAGCCGCTTCTCGTCGCTGCGCACCACCTCGGGCAAGGCCTGCGACAGCTCGTGGCTGAACGCGATGCCCTTGCCCGCCGCCTGCAGCTCGAACATGCGCACGATCTGCTGCACCGTCTCGCGCAGGTGCATCGGCTGCGCCTCGAGCCGCAGCTTGCCGCCCTCGATGCGCGCGATGTCCAGCGTGCCCTCGATCAGCGACAGCAGGTGCTCGCCGCCGCGGCGGATCACGCTGACGGCCTGGCGGCGCTGCGGCGGGATGGACGCGTCCTCGTCCAGCAGCTGCGCATAGCCGAGGATGCTGTTCAGCGGCGTGCGCAGCTCGTGGCTCACCGTCGTGATGTAGCGGCTCTTGGCCTGGTTGGCCAGCTCGGCGCTGCGCTTGGCCTGCTGCAGCTGCAGGTCGGTGCGGTGGTGCGAATCGATCTCGCGCCGCAGCGCCTGCGTCTGCTCGTGCACCGCCTGCGTCTGGCGGTTCGACTCTTCCTGCGCCACCTGGCGGCTCTTGTGCGTCAGCACCAGCCACCACGCAACGATGCCGCTCACCAGCAGCAGCGCCGCGAAGGCCTTGATGAAGCCCAGGCGCAGGGCCGGCGCCAGCGCCGCACCGGGTTCGCCGAGCAGCCGCAGTTCCTGGTGGTACAGCAGTCCGAACAGCCCGGCCAGCAGCGGCACCACCACCGCCATCAGCAGGATGTAGTGGCCCAGGCCCGTGTCGATGTACGGCCAGGCCCGGCGCGGCAGCAACGCGCGCAGCGCCGCGGCCCATTGCGTGGCCAGCTTGGCCTCGGGCTTGCACAGGTCGTCGCAGCGCGCATCGAGCGAACAGCACAGCGAGCAGATCGAGCCCAGGTAGGCCGGGCAGTGCGCCAGGTCGTCGGACTCGTACTCGCGTTCGCAGATCACGCACTGCTGCAAGCGGGTGAACAAGCCCTTCGGGCTGCTGCGTGCAATGTAGAAGCGGCCCTTCGTCGCCCAGGCGATCAACGGCGAAACCACGAAGGCGGTGACCAGCGCGATCAGCGCCGAGAAGGCCTGCGCCATCGGCCCGAACAGGCCCAGGTAGGCGGCGATCGACAGCGCCGATGCCGCGCCCATCGCACCGACGCCGACCGGGTTCACGTCGTACAGGTGGGCGCGCTTGAACTCGATGCCCGGCGGCGACAGCCCGAGCGGCTTGTTGACCACCAGGTCGGCCACCACGGCCATGATCCACGAGATCGCGATGTTGGAGAACAGCCCCAGCACCTCGCCGAGCGCGCGGAACACGTCCAGCTCCATCAGCATCAGCGCGATCATCGTGTTGAACACCACCCACACCACGCGGCCCGGGTGGCTGTGCGTCAGGCGCGCAAAGAAGTTGGACCAGGCCAGCGAGCCGGCGTAGGCGTTCGTCACGTTGATCTTCAGCTGCGACACCACCACCAGCAGCGCGGTGGCGGCCACCGCCCACGCGGGGTGCGGGAACACGTATTCGTAGGCCGCGAGGTACATCTGGTTGGGATCGACCGCGCGGTCCACCGGCACCGAATGGCTGATCGCCAGGTAGGCCAGCAGCGCGCCGCCCAGCATCTTGAGGACCCCCGGCACCACCCAGCCCGGTCCGCCGATCAGCACGCCCAGCCACCAGCGCTTGCGGTTGGCCGCGGTGCGCTCGGGCATGAAGCGCAGGTAATCGACCTGCTCGCCCATCTGCGTGATCAGCGCGATGCCCACCGTCATCGCGGCACCGAACAGGCCCAGGCTGAACTCCGCGCCGCGGCCCTCGGCGCCGGCATAGTGCACCAGGCCGTCCAGCACGCCGGGGTTGTGGCGGAACACGTAGATGTAGGGCACCACCAGCAGCAGCAGCCACAGCGGCTGCGTCCACACCTGCAGACGGCTGATCGCGGTGACGCCGTGCGTGACCAGCGGCACCACCACCAGCGCGCAGGCCAGGTAGCCCCAGGCGGGCGGGATGTCGAACGCGAGCTCGAGCGCGTAAGCCATGATGGCCGCCTCGAGCGCGAAGAAGATGAAGGTGAAGCTCGCGTAGATCAGCGAGGTGATGGTGGAGCCGATGTAGCCGAAGCCGGCGCCGCGCGTCAGCAGGTCCATGTCGAGCCCGTGGCGCGCCGCGTAGAGGCTGATCGGCAGCCCGGCCAGGAAGATGATCAGCCCGGTGGCCAGGATGGCCCAGAACGCGTTCAGGAAGCCGTACTGCACCAGCAGCGTCGCGCCCACCGCCTCGAGCACCAGGAACGAGGCCGCGCCGAACGCGGTGTTGGCCACGCGCAGCTCCGACCACTTGCGGAAGCTGTGCGGCGTGAAGCGCAGCGCGTAGTCTTCCATCGTCTCGCGCGCGACCCAGCTGTTGTAGTCGCGGCGCACCTTGACCACCCGCTGCACCGCGCGCTCGTCCTGCGCCGCCGCGGGCGGCGGCACGATGGCCGGGCCGATGTTCGGTGCAGCCGGGGCACCGTCTGCGGCGGAGGTGGCAGGGTTCATGCGATGGTCCGCGCAAGCGCCGTGCCATTGCCACGATCAAGCGCCCTAAGATGTGGCACACCTTCTGCTTCCCGCACCACCATGGAACTGACGCCGCGTGAGAAAGACAAGCTGCTGATCTTCACGGCCTCGCTGCTGGCCGAGCGCCGCAAGGCCCGTGGGCTGAAGCTCAACTACCCCGAGGCGGTGGCGCTGATCAGCGCCGCCATCATGGAGGGCGCACGCGACGGCAAGTCGGTCGCGGCGCTGATGAGCGAGGGCAAGACGGTGCTCCGCCGGGCCGACGTGATGGACGGCGTGGCCGAGCTGATCCCCGAGATCCAGGTGGAAGCCACCTTCCCCGATGGCACCAAATTGGTGACCGTGCACCAACCTATTGCATGACTCCTGGAGCGTTGCGCATGAAAGACCGTTCTCTCGTGGGGCGGCTCGCCGCCTCGACCCTGCTGCTCGGCCTGCCGGCCCTGGCGCTGGCTCACGCCGGCAGCGATGCCGGGCAACACCACGGTGCGGCCGGCGCGCTGGCGACCGGCTTCGCCCACCCGTTCACCGGGCTCGACCACCTGGCGGCGATGGTTGCCGTGGGCATGTGGAGCGCGATGACGGCGCGGCGCGCGTGGCTCGCGCCGCTGGCCTTCGCCGGCACCTTGCTGGTGGGGGCGCTGCTGGGGCTGGCGGGGCTGGCGGGGCTGGCGCTGCCGGCGGTCGAGCCGATGGTCGCGGCCTCGCTGCTGGTGCTGGGGCTGCTGGTCGCCACCCACACCCGCCTGCCGGCGCTGGCCGGTGCCGCACTGGCGGCAGGCTTCGCGCTGTTCCATGGCCTGGCGCACGGCGCAGAGCTGGCCGGTCCGGCGGCCGCCTTCGCGCTGGCCGGCATGGTCGCCGCCACCGCACTGCTGCACGGCGCGGGCATCGCGCTCGGCCTGCTGCTGCGTGCGCGCTCGCCCTGGCTGCCGCGCATCGCCGGCAGCGCGGTCGCGCTGTTCGGCGTGGCCTTGCTGGCCGTCAACTGAAGGGTCCGCGATGATTCCAGGCGAACTGCTGATCGACGGCCCCGACATCGAGATCAACGTCGGCCGCCGCACCCTCACGCTGGTGATCGAGAACAGCGGCGACCGGCCGGTGCAGGTCGGCTCGCACTACCACTTCGCCGAGACCAATCCGGCGCTGCGGTTCGACCGCGCGGCGGCGCGCGGCATGCGGCTGAACATCGCCTCGGGCACCGCGGTGCGCTTCGAGCCGGGGCAGCAGCGCACGGTCGAGCTGGTCGACTATGCCGGCGACCGCAAGGTCTACGGCTTCCGCGGCGACGTGCAGGGAGCCCTTTGATGGCCACCATCCACCGCCGTGCCTATGCCGAGATGTTCGGCCCCACCACCGGCGATCGCGTGCGCCTGGCCGACACCGGCCTCATCGTCGAGGTGGAGAAGGACTACACCTTGCTCGCCGGCGGCTACGGCGAAGAAGTGAAATTCGGCGGCGGCAAGACCATCCGCGACGGCATGGGCCAGGGCCAGCGCCTCGCGAAGGACGTCGCCGACACCGTGATCACCAACGCCCTCGTGATCGACCACTGGGGCATCGTGAAGGCCGACATCGGGCTGAAGGCGGGCCGCATCAGCGGCATCGGCAAGGCCGGCAACCCCGACGTGCAGCCCGGCGTCGACATCGTGATCGGCCCGGGCACCGAGATCATCGCCGGCGAAGGCAGCATCGTCACCGCCGGCGGCATCGACAGCCACATCCACTTCATCTGCCCGCAGCAGATCGAGGAGGCGCTGATGAGCGGCGTGACGACGATGCTGGGCGGCGGCACCGGCCCGGCCACCGGCACTTTCGCGACCACCTGCACGCCCGGCCCCTGGTACATCCACCAGATGCTGAAGGCGGCCGAGGCCTTCCCGATGAACCTGGGCTTCCAGGGCAAGGGCAATGCGAGCCTGCCCGGCGCGCTGGAAGAGCAGATCGAGGCCGGCGCCTACGGGCTGAAGCTGCACGAGGACTGGGGCACGACGCCGGCGGCGATCGACAACTGCCTGAGCGTGGCCGACAAGCACGACATCCAGGTGACGATCCACACCGACACGCTGAACGAATCGGGCTTCGTCGAGAGCACCATCGATGCGTTCAAGGGCCGCACCATCGCGACCTTCCACACCGAAGGCGCGGGCGGCGGGCATGCGCCCGACATCATCAAGGCCGCGGGCCTGCCGAACGTGCTGCCGTCGTCGACCAACCCGACGATGCCGTACACGGTGAACACCATCGACGAGCACCTGGACATGCTGATGGTGTGCCACCACCTCGACGCGTCGATCGCCGAGGACCTGGCCTTCGCCGAGAGCCGCATCCGCCGCGAGACCATCGCGGCCGAGGACATCCTGCACGACGTCGGCGTGTTCTCGATGATGTCGTCCGACAGCCAGGCCATGGGCCGCGTCGGCGAGGTCATCATCCGCACCTGGCAGACGGCGCACAAGATGAAGGCGCAGCGCGGCACGCTGCCCGAAGACAGCGCGCGGCACGACAACTTCCGTGTCAAGCGCTACATCGCGAAGTACACGATCAACCCGGCGATCACGCAAGGCATTGCGCACGAGGTGGGCTCGGTCGAGGTCGGCAAGCTGGCCGACCTGGTGCTGTGGAAGCCGGCCTTCTTCGGCGTGAAGCCGTCGCTGATCCTGAAGGGCGGCTTCATCGCGGCCGCCGCGATGGGCGACCCGAACGCGTCGATCCCGACGCCGCAGCCGGTGCACTACCGGCCGATGTTCGGCTCGTACGCCGGGGCGATGCACGACACCAGCGTGACCTTCGTGTCGAAGGCCGCTCTGGCGGCCGGGGTGCCGCAGAAGCTGGGGTTGAAGAAGCGCGCCGTGGCGGTCAGCAACACGCGCACGATCGGCAAGGCCGACATGGTCCACAACGGCTTCACGCCGAAGATCGAGGTGGATCCGCAGACGTATGAGGTGCGGGCGGATGGGGTGCTGCTGACCTGCGAGCCGGCGACGGTGTTGCCGATGGCGCAGAGGTACTTCCTGTTCTGATCGATCTCGCCATTTGAGCGACGAATCCCCGGCGACGCGAAACGAAAAAGCCCCGCCGAAGCGGGGCTTTTTGCTGACGTCAGTTCACTCGATCACAGCGACCCAAGGAACGCCAGCAGCGCCTCGCGATCCGCCGCCGACAGCGCCGCGAAGCGATTGCGCGCATTGGTGGCTTCGCCCCCGTGCCACATCACCGCCTCGGTCAGCGTGCGGGCCCGGCCGTCGTGCAGGTAGCCGACCTTGCCCGCCGTGCCCATCACGCGGTCGGTGTAGCCGATGCCCCACAGGGCCGAGGTGCGCCACAGGTTGCCGGCGGCCGTGCCTTCGACATAGTTGTCGGCCAGGTCGGCCCCCATGTCGTGCAGCAGCAGGTCGGTGTACGGCTTGATGGTCTGGTTGCGCAGCTCAGCCAGCGGGTGGCCGGAGCCGGTCTTCACCTCCGGGAGGTGGCAGCCGGTGCAGTTCGCCGCCTTGAAGACCTTCGCGCCGTTGGCCACCTTGACCGGGTCGACGTCCAGGTCCGCCAGCGGTGCCACGCCCTTCGGGAAACCGCTCACCAGGCTGCGCTGGGCCGGCACGGCCAGCAGCTGCAGGTAGCGCGCGATCGACGTCAGGTCGTTCTCCGACAGGCCACGCTCGTTCTTCGTGCGGCAGGTCGGCAGGCCGGCCAGGCAGTCGCGGCTCGGGTACACCGGCGTGGTCACCGACATGTCCTGCAGCAGGGCCGAGGCGGCCTGGTGGCGCAGGCTGAACTTGCCGGCCTTCCAGCCGAAGCGGCCCAGGCGCACGTCACCGGTCTCCGGGTCGAACACGAAGTTCGCCTGGCCCTTGATGCCGTCGGCGTCCGCCGTGCCGCGGGCACGCGCCAGGATGTCGGCTTCCGGGATGGCTTCCAGCAGGCCGGCACCCAGCATCGGCTGCGCCGCACGCAGCGAGACGACTTGCGGCGTCGGGCCGTCGAAGGCCAGCTTGGGCTTGCGCAGTTCCACCGACGTGCCGTCGGCCAGCTTCACGGTCTGGGTGTCGAAGCCCGCGACGCGCACGCCGTTGCCCCAGTCCTGCGGCGCGCCGTTGGCACCGCGGGCATTCATCTGCACCCCCACGCCGTAGCGCGTGTCAGGCACCTGCTGGCCCTGGGCGTTGATCGCCGCGGTGTGCACCGACATCGTGTCCAGGCGCTGGTTCACTGCCGCCGGCGCCGGGCTACGGCCGTTGTTCACGTGGCATGCGAAGCACGACGACTGGTTGTAGCGCGGCCCCTGCAGGCCCACCAGCGCATCGAAGCGGTCGTTGCCCGGCTCGTTGTGCTCGCCGGTGAACATGTTGGTGTGGATCGTGCGACGGCCTTCGACGAAGCGCTGCATGTTCTGCATGCCGACGTTGATGTGCGGCTGCTGGAAGATGAAGGTGCCGTTGTCGGCATAGTCGTACGACAGCGAACCGGTGCCGCCCTGCAGCGTCTCGGCCGGCAGCGGCGCGTTCATCAGGCGCGGCTGCACGCCATACCACGGACGCAGGCCGGTGCCCACCACGTAGGTCCACTCGCCCGCGTAGTAGCGGATGCCGCCGTTGTCGCCCTTGGCGGCCATCGCCTCCTTGGTCGAGAAGAACGACGGCGAGACCTCGATCACGTCGCCCACCACCAGCGGACGTGCGGGCACGTTCTTGCCGTTGGGGAAGCCGTCCGGTCCGATGTCGCCGTGGCCGGGGTAGTCCTTGACCGTCAGGCTGCAGTCGTTGTTCAGCACGTTGGCGCTGAGCAGCCTGCCGTTCGGCGGGTAGGCCACCGGCGGGCAGATGGTGACCTTGTCGTTCACCAGCTGGCCCGGGTTCATCCAGCCGTAGCCGGTGACGCCCACGCGGTCGAAGGCACGGAACCAGGCCACGCCGCCCGGCAGCTGGTCCTGCGTGAAGTAGTGGTTGACCCGCAGCGTCGGCTTGGTCACGCCGGCCACCCGGCTGTTGTCGACGATCTCGAAGCCCCAGGTGCGGTTCTTGAAGTAGTTCGGCACGAAGGTCAGGAAGTTGCCCGGGCCCTTGTCGACCGGGCGGCCCGTCACCGGGTCGACCGTCTCGTTCGGGCCTTCGCCGATCTCGTTCCAGTCTTCGCCGCGCTCGCGGCCGTGGCGGGCCAGGCCGCGGATGCCGAAGCGCGTGACCAGCGTGCCGTCGGCCAGCGTGAACTGCAGCGTCTCGACCGGGTCGGCCTGCGTGGGCAGCGGGGCCATCGCGGCGCCGCTGGACGGCGCCTTCAACGGCGCGGTGGCCATCGTGGGCATCGTGTTGTCGGTGCCCGGGGTCTTGAACTCGACTTCCCACAGCGAGTAGCCGTACTGCGTGCCGCGGGCCACGCCCTGCAGGCGCACGTAGCGCGAGTTGATGCCGAGGTTGTAGAACTCCTCGGTGCCGCCCTTGCCGTTGCTGACGTAGCGCACCTGCGACCAGCTCTGGCCGTCATCGGAGACCTGCAGCGCGTACTCCTTGCCGTACGAGTTCTCCCAGCTCAGCTTCATCGCGCCGATGCGGGTCTTGGCGCCGAAGTCGTACTGGATCCACGCGCCGTCTTCCTGCTTGCTCGACCAGCGCGTGCCGATGTTGCCGTCGATCGTGTTGGTGGCGGGCATGCCGCCGTTTTCCAGCGCCGACGAGGTCGCGCCCACCGGCCTGATCGCGACGCCGGGCTGGCTCACGTCGGGTGCGGGCGCCGGGGCGGGTGCAGGGGCCGGGGCCGGCGAAGGCGCCGGGCTCGGCGCGGGTGCGGGAGCCGGGCTGGGCGCGGGCGACGGTGCCGGGCTGGGGGCCGGTGCCGGAGCGGGCGCAGGCGCCGGGGCCGGCGCAGGAGCGGGGGCCGAACCGCTGAAGGCCTGGATCTCGAAGATCGAGTAGCCGTACTGCGTCGAGCGGGTCACGCCCTGCACGCGCAGGTAGCGACCCTGGCCGCTCAGGCCGGTCCAGTCCTCGATGCCGCCCTGGCTGTTGTCGACGGTCTTGATCGTGACCCAGTTCGACTTGTCGCTCGACACCTGCAGCAGGTACCTGGTGGCGTGGGCGCGTTCCCAGTTGATGCGCACGCGGGTCACGCTGACCGACTGGCCGAAGTCCAGCGTCAGGTTCTGGTCGTCGCTGAAGCCGCTGCTCCAGCGGGTGTTGTCGTCGTGGTCGATCGCGGCAGCGGCCGACAGGTCGCCGCGCTCCGACGCGCTGGCGCTGGCCGCGATGGGCGTCAGCGCCGTGCCGATCGGGTCGCCGACCGCCATCGGGCGCGAGCGGTCGCCCCCGACGTCGCTCGCACTGGCGTTGTTGTTGTCCGCGGCGGCGCTGCTTCCTCCGTCGCCGGAACCGCATCCAACCAGCAGGATCGCCAGGGCGCAATGCAGCCCCAGCATCGAACCGTTGCGCAAGCTGCGCAGCACATGGTGTTTCATAAGCTCCCCTCCAAGGACGTGGCAGAAACCAGGCCCGGATGCTGCGCGCTTGGCTGGAGAACGCTGTAAGCCGGTTGCGAGTGCCCACCTCTCATCCAACGCGATGGGTGGGCTGCGCCGCAAGCGCTTTCATGACAAGAAACGCAGTTCTGGAGGGATTGCTCACTTTCCTGTAGATCCCCGTTGACACGAGGAACAGGAGGCATCCTACGGTCCATTGCCATACGGGAACCGGGATGCCTGCGATGCGCAGGCCGAAGACCTGTCCCGGCCTTTGCGAATGGCTGCCCCGGCCTTGGCCGCGTGGCCTTTTTTCCGATGCTTACATCGCCCCATGCAGAGGCGATACGAGGTATTCGCGCGATCGGGGAGAAGTGCCGCGAACCTCAGGCGTTCGCGAACGCGAGGTGCACGGCGGCCCGGGAGGATGCCGCCGCATCGGGCTGCACGGCATGCGCCGCATCGGCCTCGACCTTGAACGCCGCCACCGCTTCCAGCAGCTTCTGCGCCTGCATCTTCAGGCTCTCGGCCGAGGCCGAGGCCTCCTCGACCAGCGCCGCATTCTCCTGCGTCGAATGGTCGAGCAGCGAGATGGCCTGCGAGACCTGTTCGATGCCGCTGTGCTGTTGCGCGGCCGAGCGGCGGATCTCGCCGACCAGGTCGTTCACGCTCGACACCTGGTCGTGGATGTCCTGCATCACGCGGCCGGCGTCGCTGACGTGGCGCGAACCGCTGCCGACCTTCTCGGCGCTGTCGGTGATCAGCTGCTTGATCTCGCGCGCCGCACCGGCGCTGCGCTGCGCGAGGCTGCGCACCTCGCCGGCCACCACCGCGAAGCCGCGACCCTGTTCACCGGCACGTGCCGCCTCCACCGCGGCGTTCAGCGCCAGGATGTTGGTCTGGAACGCGATGCCGTCGATCACCGAGATGATGGAGGCGATGCGGTCGCTCGACTGCTGGATGTCCTGCATCGTCTTCACGACGTCGCCGACCACTTCCTTGCCGCGGCCGGCCGCCTGGCGCGCGCTCTTCGAAATCTCCTCGACGCGGTTGACGGTGCCGGCGCTTTCCTTGACGGTGGCCGCCATGGTCTCCATCGACGACGCCGTTTCCTCCAGGCTCGCGGCCTGGCGCTCGGTGCGGTCGGACAGCGACAGGTTGCCCTGCGCGATCTCCGACGCGGCGCTGTAGACCGAGTCGCTCGAGTTGCGGATGTCGCCGACGGCGGTGCGCAGGTTGTCCTGCATCTGCGCCAGCGCGGCCATCAGCTGGCCCATCTCGTCCTTGCGCTCGCTGTCGACGCGGCCCGACAGGTCGCCTGCGGCAATGCGCTTCAGGGCCTGCATGCCGCTGCGCAGCGGCCGCACGACGCTGGTCGTCAGGCCCCAGGCCAGCAGGCTGCCGAGCGCCAGCGCGATCGCGCCGCCCACCGCCATCGCGGTGCGCGAGCGGTGGTTGCCCTCGCTCGCCGCGACGATGCGCAGGCCGGCGTCCTCGCGGATCACCCGGGTCAGCTCGGCGGCGGCATTGTTCAGCGTCGTGAAGTTGGCCAGCGTCTGGCCTTCCAGCAGCTTCTTGACCTTCTGGAAGCGCTCGGCATCGTCGGTGCTCGCGAGCAGGCGTTCGATCTCGGCCGAGCTGGCGTCGTAGGACTTCAGCGCGCTGTCCAGCGGCGCCAGGTGCACCTCGATCGAATCGGCGCGCGGCAGGCTGCGCAGCAGCTTGATCTGCTCGACGAAGCGCGCATGGTGCTTCTTGAAGGCCTCGGCCTGGGTGCTGCGCTCGGATTCGCTCCAGCGCGTGGCCAGCAGCTCCTGCGCGCCGCGCATGCCGCGCGCCGCCGTGCCGAGTTCGGACACGCCGTTCATCGCCGGCATCGTCATGCCGGCCAGGTCGTCGAAACGACCCTGCAGCTGCGACATCTCGAAGAAGCTCTGGCCGATGGTGGCGCAGGAGAGCAGCAACACGCTCGCGAAACCGAGCGCGAGGCGCACGCCGATGCGAACATCCTGGAGCAGTTTCATGGTCGATCCTTGTTCTAATCCGATGGAATATCGGCCGACCGTTCAGGATCCTGAATGGAAATGCCTTAGGGTTTACTGCCACACTCGCACCATGCTGACCGTGAACAAACTCCTTGCCCAAGGCCATGGATTGGCCCCCGTGCTGCTCAAGCGCGCCGCGAGCGTCGAGCTCGACTGGGATGTCCGACAGAAAAGCCGCTTCGACGCGACCGATTCGCAGGGCCGCACGCTCGGCGTGTTCCTGCCGCGCGGCACCGCGGTGCGCGGCGGCGACGTGCTGGTGGCCGAAGACGGGTCGATGATCCGCGTGGTGGCCGCACCGCAGCCGGTGCTGGTCGTGACGCATTGCCGCGAGCACGGCTCGCCGTTCGACCTGCTGCGCGCCGCCTACCACCTGGGCAACCGCCACGTGCAGCTCGAACTGAAGCCCGACCACCTGAAGATCGAACCCGACCACGTGCTGGCTGACATGCTGCGCCACATGCACCTGATCGTGAACGAGGCGCAGGCGGCGTTCGAGCCGGAAGCCGGGGCCTATGCGGCCGGCGGCCATGCCCACCACGACCACGCACACGACGAGGGGCACGACCACGGACACCCTGGCCACGACCACGGTGACCATGACCACCACGGCCATTCGCACTGAGCACGATGCCCCGCGTCCGCCGTGCCCCAGCGCCCACCAGCGCGTCGTCGCTGCTGCAACTGATGTGGCTGGCCTCGCCGGCCTTGCCGGTGGGCGGCTTCAGCTACTCGGAAGGCCTCGAATCGGCGGTCGATGCCGGCCGCGTGACCAACGAGGCGCAGGCCGCCGGCTGGCTGGCCGACCAGCTGCAGCTGGCGCTGGCGCGCAGCGACCTGGCGCTCGCCGCCAAGGCCTTCGGCGCCTGGCAGCGCGATGACCGCGCCGCCATCGGCGAGCTGAACGACTGGGTGGTGCAGACGCGCGAAAGCAGCGAGATGCGGCTGCAGACCGAGCAGATGGGCCGCTCGCTGGTCGAGTGGCTGAAGAACCGCGGTACCGCCGACGAGCGCATCGCCGTGCTGGGCGCGCTGAAGCCGGCACCGACCTGGCCGGTGGCCTTCGCGCTGGCCGCGGTGCAGACCGGTGCGCCGCTGCGCGACGCGCTGCTGAGCTTCTGCTTCGGCTGGGCCGAGAACATGGTGCAGGCGGCGCTGAAGGCGGTGCCGCTCGGCCAGAATGCCGGGCAGCGCGTGCTGGCCACGCTGGCCGACGCGATCCCGCCCGCGGTCGACCGCGCGATGCGGCTGCCGCACGGCGAGCGCCAGGCCTTCACGCCGATGCTGGCCATCCTGTCGGCACGCCACGAGGCGCAGTATTCGAGGCTGTTCCGTTCCTGACCATGATCCACGTCCTGCTTGTCGACGACGACATCGACCTGCGCCAGCTGGTCGGCGACTACCTGCAGCGCTACGGCATGCGCGTGAGCGCGGTGGCCGATGCGGCCAGCCTGCGGCGCGTGCTGCGCCCCGGCCTGGCCGGCCCCGATCCGTACCGGGTGCTGCTGCTCGACCTGATGCTGCCCGACGGCAACGGGCTCGACCTGTTCCGCTGGGTGCGCGAGGTCGCGCCGCTGCCGGTGATCATGCTGACCGCCCAGGGCGATCCGGCCAGCCGCGTGGTCGGGCTCGAGCTGGGCGCCGACGACTACCTGCCCAAGCCCTTCGAGCCGCGCGAGCTGGTGGCGCGCATCCACGCGGTGCTGCGGCGCAGCGGCGCCGCACCGGCCGCGCCGCCGTCGGACACGGTGCTGCAGTTCGCCGGCTGGAGCTTCGACCGGCTGCGCCGCCAGCTCACCTCGCCGCAGCAGGTGGTGGTGGCGCTGTCGTCGGCCGAGTTCCGGCTGCTGTCGGCCTTCGTCGACCACCCGAACCGCGTGCTCAGCCGCGACCAGCTGCTCGACCTGACGCGCGCGCCCGGCGTCGACGTCACCGACCGCAGCGTCGACCTGACGGTGTCGCGGCTGCGCCAGAAGCTGGACGCGCCGAACCTGATCCGCACCGTGCGCGGCGAAGGCTACCTGTTCGACGCAGCCGCCAAGGGCTGAGCCGATGCAGCGGCTGCGGCACCTGTTCAGTGACACGCTGTTCAAGCGGCTGATGCTGCTGATGTGGGTGGCGCTGGTGGCCAGCCACTTCCTGAGCTTTGCGGCGGTGCGCAGCGTGGCGGGCGATCCGGGCGGGCCGCCACCGATGGGTGCGCCGGGCGGCGACGGCGTGCCGCCGCTGGCGTCGCTGCCCCCCGGCGTGCTGCCCGGCATGTCCGGCGGCCGGCCGGGCCCGCCGCCCGGCGAGCCGCCGCGCGAGGGCGGGCCTCCTGGCCAGCAGCCCGGCCAGCAACCACCCGGCCAAGAGCGCGGCCAACAGCGCGGCCAGCCCGGCGGCACGCTGCCCGCCGGCTCGCTGTGGCTGGACTACCTGGTGCGCTTCCTGGTGATCGGCGGGGCCGCGTGGTGGGGTGCGCAATGGCTGTCGCAGCCGATGCGCCGGCTGGCCGACGCATCGCGCGCGCTCGGCCAAGCGCTGGCGCAACGCCGGCCGGCACCGCAGCTGGACGAACATGCCGGCACGCGCGAGGTGCGCCAGGCCGCCCAGGTGTTCAACGCGATGGCCGGCCGGCTGCACGAGCAGTTCGACGCGCAGGGCCTGCTGATGGCCGCCATCTCGCACGACCTGCGCACGCCGCTGGCCCGGCTGCGCCTGCGGCTGGAGACCATGGACGCCGGCCCGCAGACCGAGCGCTGCATCGACGACCTGCAGGAGATGGACGCGCTGATCGGCAACGTGCTGTCGATGATGCGCGACCAGCATGCGCCGGCCGCACGCCAGCAGGTCGACCTGCGCGCGCTGCTGCAGTCGCAGGTGGACGACCTGGTGGAACAGGGCCTGGCGGTGCGCTTCGCCGACGAAACGCCCGGCGCCGAGGCGGTCGTGATGGGCCAGACCGAGGCGCTCAAGCGCATCCTCGGCAACCTGGTCGGCAACGCGCTGCGCCATGCCGGCACGGCCGACGTGAGCCTGCGCGTCGAGGCGCAGCAGCTGGCGCTGTGCATCGACGACCGCGGCCCCGGCATCCCCGAGGCGCAGCTGGAGACGGTGTTCCGGCCGTTCTACCGCGTCGACACCTCGCGCAGCCGCGAAACGGGCGGCAGCGGGCTCGGCCTGTACATCGCGCGCGACCTGGCCGAGCGGCACGGCGGCAGCCTGTCGCTGTCGAACCGGCCCGGGGGCGGCCTGCGCGCACGGCTGCTGCTGCCGCAGAAACACTTGCCGTGAACCGTGTCGGTGCTGAAACAAAGCATCGACATTGCCGACACAGCGGGCGCCGAGCATGGGCATTCCACAGCCACGGCCCACGACCCGCCATGTACGAACGCAACACCCTCCATGACGAACCCCATGAGCACGACCTCGGCCTGCAGCACGACCTGCAGGTGATGCAGCGCCGCCGCGCGCTGGCCTGGCTGGCGGCCGGCGTCGGGGCCGGAGCCGGCGCACTGACCCTGCTGGGTTGTGGCGGCGGGGGCAGCAGCAGCGACACCACCAGCTCCAGCAGTTCGTCGGGCTCGGGCAGCTCCTCCGGCTCCGGCAGCACCGGCACCACCAGCTGCTCGGTGATCCCCGAAGAGACCGCCGGCCCGTACCCGGGCGACGGCTCCAACACCTCGAACGGCAGCATCGCCAACGTGCTGACGCTCAGCGGCATCGTGCGCAGCGACATCCGCCCGTGCATCCCGGCCAGCCTGGGCACCGCGGCCGGCGTGCCGCTGACCATCACCCTGACCTTGGTCGACACCGGTTCGAGCTGCGCCGACCTGTCGGGCTACGCGATCTACCTGTGGCACTGCGACCGCGACGGCAAGTACTCGATGTACTCCAGCGGCGTCACCGACCTGAACTACCTGCGGGGCGTGCAGGAGACCGACAGCAACGGCCAGGTGAGTTTCACCACCGTGTTCCCGGCCTGCTATTCGGGCCGCATGCCGCACATCCACTTCGAGGTCTACCGCAGCCTCGCGACGGCGACCTCGTCGACGAACAAGATCAAGACCTCGCAGATGGCCTTCCCGACCGCCGACTGCAGCACCGTCTACAGCACGGCCAGCGGCTACAGCGCGAGCGTGACCAACCTGAGCCAGATCAGCTTCTCGACCGACAACGTGTTCAGCGACGGCACCTCGCTGCAGATGGTCACGCTGAGCGGCAGCGTGGCCGCCGGCTATGCGGCCGAGCTGACCGTCGGCATCGCGGCCTGAGCGTTTTTTCATTGACGAAGGGCACAGCATGATTGCATCGATCCGTTCCCTGTTTGGCGCCGGCGCGGCTCTGCTGCTCGCGATCCCGCTCGCGGCCAGCGCGGCCGACAACGGCCCGCCGCCGGGGGGCAAGCCGCCGGCACCGCCGCCCGAGGCGATCGCCGCGTGCAAAGGCAAGACCGAAGGCGCCACGGCCAGCTTCACCGGCCGCAACGGCGAGACCCTCACCGGCACCTGCCAGAAGCTCGGCGACGTGCTGGCGCTGCGCCCGGCCGGCGGCCCGCCCGGGGGAGGCCCGCCGCCGGCGAAGCCCTGAGGCCCGCGGCGCGCGCACTACACTCGGTGCCATGAGCACCGCACTGCACACCATTCCCCACCGCACCAAGAAGCTGCCGCCGCTGCGGGTCGGCGTCGGCGGCCCGGTCGGTTCCGGCAAGACCACGCTGGTCGAGATGCTGTGCAAGACGATGCGCGCACGCTACGACCTGGTGGTCGTCACGAACGACATCTACACCAAGGAAGACCAGCGCCTGCTGACGGTGGCCGGCGCGCTGGAGGCCGAACGCATCATGGGCGTCGAGACCGGCGGCTGCCCGCACACCGCGATCCGCGAGGATGCGTCGATCAACCTGGAGGCGGTCGACCGCATGCTGGGCAAGTTCCCGGATGCCGACATCGTCTTCATCGAATCCGGCGGCGACAACCTGGCCGCCACCTTCAGCCCCGAGCTGAGCGACCTGACGATCTACGTGATCGACGTCGCGGCCGGCGAGAAGATCCCGCGCAAGGGCGGGCCCGGCATCACGAAGAGTGACCTGTTCGTGATCAACAAGACCGACCTCGCGCCGCACGTCGGCGCCGACCTCGCGGTGATGGAGGCCGACACGAAGCGCATGCGGCCGAATCGCCCCTACGTGATGAGCAATTTGAAGACCCGCGCCGGCCTGGACGACGTGGTCTCATTCATCGAGAAGCGCGGGATGCTCTTGTAGGTTCTATGTCGAGCGTCAAGCCTTTGCGACGAGTTGAGGGTTGAAGGGCTGATTGGAGCGCCAGACGGAGAAGGCGATGCGAAGGAGCTTGCGAGCGACGACGCAGTAGGCCTGGATCTTGGACATGCCGCGGGCGAGGAGCTTGTCGCGGATGGCCTTGAAGACGGGGGAGCGGCAGGCGGTCATGGCGGCGCAGTAGATGAGCCGGCGCTCCTCGGCGTTGCCCTGCTTGG